>Ga0208767_1001006_pt1 | contig 22746 bp, 20 predicted proteins | sample VirMetDEL_Mar_21_FD_184514 | JGI IMG/M metagenome (GOLD analysis project Ga0208767, IMG submission 184514) | Aqueous microbial communities from the Delaware River and Bay under freshwater to marine salinity gradient to study organic matter... | ecosystem: Environmental > Aquatic > Marine >... | reverse complement strand
ATGTTTTGAGTTGGCTGATCTGAAGAAGCTTTTACATTTTTACTATAGTTCAGAGCTTCTTGGCTTGAGGTAAGTTTGATACCCATACCATAATTTGCTATACCGCTGCCACCAGGACCACTAATCCATCTTTCTACTAAGGCAGTAATGTCGATTTGTAAGTTTTCTAGACCAGATTCAAAAAGTTGTGTATAGTGATAATCTGCGTATATATCTGGTGATGTTGAGCTAGATAAAAAGTCGCCGCCTCCAGATACAGAATTCCAAGGCGTTTCCTTTGAACCCTTTTGGGTTATCGCAATTGCTATAGGATCTATAATACCTTCTATACTGGCGTGTGTTGATATTCCCAGGGCTGCGTTTGTTACTGTGACCACTGCTCCGTCGCGAGTTGCCGTAAAGGCTGAGAGTGCATCCACGGCGGTTTTAAACCTCTCCGCAAACTCAGCTGCGGTATCATCAGAACCAGCACTTATATCTACTTCAACTTCTGTTCCATCTGCAACCGGGGCACTATCGCCAGATCCATCATTAAACCACACATTAAACCTTGCTGTTGCAGCTGCGCCTGAGCCGTTATACAACTTTATATAATTTGCGCCTGAACCCGCGCCATAATCAGCTTTTGTATCTGATGAAAAGGTGAAGGTTCTAATTTCTGCAACACCGGGGGCGTTAGCCCTTATCATCCAGTTACTGCCTTCGTTTCCTCTAGTATTGTCTTTGTATCCCTCTAGATCTAGTCCTGTGCCTTCTTGCCAATCGTTAAACAGTGGGTTAACAACAAGCCTCATGTTATTGGGGACTGTCCTGGATGTCTCAGCGTCATAAAGATTCAAGAAAAAGTTAACACTGCCGCTAGCGGGTATTCTGCTGTTTGTTCTATCGTTGGCAATCTGATCAATTGGAAATTTAATTAAAACACGCGAAAGTTCTTGAGACGATGTAGTTTGTCTACCATAGACAGAATAAACTTCTAAAATGTCTGCACGACCAGCGTTGGAGCCAGTGGCTCTATTATCAAGATTCTCTTTAAACGTATTGACAATTGTATTGTCCGCGGATGCTGTATAATTTTTAATCATTACTTAGCTTTTCCTATAAAGTCTGTGTTTTTGAACTTAAACTCAACAATCGCGTTTTTCGGAACAATAAGTTGGTTTCCGTCAGGCGATAAATTCTTATTGATGTTGATTGTTGCACTTGAATAATTGGCGCCAGTTCTATTAATTAGTCTTGCTTTAATAACATCAAGAACGCCAGGGACCTTATTTAATACTTTATAAATGTCGCTGATTACAACCGACTCTCCGATGTAGTAATTGCTGCCAAATTCAGCGCCAAGAGCATCAATACATCTACCAACAACCAACTTCTTATCTACTCCAGAAACAGTCTTAATACTAAATTCAATCCCTAAGTTAACAATGTAGGGATCAAGAATATCAATCGTATCATTAATCATTCTATACTGGTTTAACCAAATTTTTAAATTTCTCTTGATTGTTGAGTTAGTTTTTTCTAATTTACCAAATGAGTTTTCAGAAATAACATACATGTTTAAGTTTCTTTTCTGTGAATCCGGGTCTCTCTGTACCGAAACCCTCTTAACCGAACCAAATTTAGAATGCATTCTGTATGCTAAGTTCTCGTAGTCTGCTTGAGTTACCGCTCTATTTTGAGTCGGGAAAGTGTCATATATTCTTTGTTTCATCTCTTCGGAGGTAGCGTTTCTGGTATCACCCGTGATTGGCAATTCATTTTCTACCTCTAATGAGTCTCTGACTCCTTGCATTAATGCAACATTTAAAATAGTCTTGTCCTCAAAATCTATGTTTGCGCTAGATACGGAGTTTAATTGTTTTGCTGCTATGTTTGAGTTGCCTGGGTTCGTAACTCTCATCGCGATAGTTAATGTTGTGTTTTCTGGCACTATACCTAGAGCTTCGTTTTCAGACAATCTTGTAGGGTCAAAAGATTTAGCAGTAACATATGTTTTACCAAATACGTCCATAGATACTGACTGCGGGTCTGCTACTATATCTGAGCCAGATTCTTTTCCACTACCAAATTGTAGTGAAACTACCGGTCCATCTCTTTCAACAGTAAACTTTCTGGAGACTAGGAACGGCTTAATAACTGATGGGACGTTGTCATTTTTATAATTTGTGTTGGAGATTTCTTTATAAATTAAGTCTTGTGCTAAGTAATCGACCTCGTAATATTCATTGCCGTCACTATCAAAAACAGAAATAATCTCCGAAACATTAGCTGTATTTAATCTAATTCTAGCAAACTTTTGAAACGCTCCAACGGCAACTTGCTCAGTCATGGTTCTTCCTGAGACTACACGACCGTAAGCTTTGATAACGTAGTTTGTTGGGGCACCAGTAGCGTTTGTCGTTCCAACAACAATCGGATGCTTATTGTCAGCAAAGTTAATATTTTCCATTAGTGTATATGCTAGACCTGTTGAGCTAGTAAATACTGATCCTCTTTTCAAAATTGGCGCATAGTTTCTATTCACACCCAGACCAACCGAAGTTGCCGGCACTTGAACATAAAACGCTGCCACACCGTAGGTCGATGGACGTCCAGTGAACTTATAGCCCAACACGCGACCATGTCTTAAAATGTTGTTAAATTGATATGCAGTATCTAAGAATGACTCATTGACATTATAATCAAGATAAAAAGACAACTGATCACCAACGTAAGCAACCGCATCCATCATCAAAGAAGCAAATGAAGCTTCACTAAAGTCCTGGAAAGAGTCTGGATATAATCTTTCTGCAATTTCTTGCAGATCTTTTCTGATTGTTTCAAATTCCCTATTCGTGTAATTAATCGGAATTATTTTCTTTTGATTATCAGCCATTTATAGCCCTCATATTAAATAGTGAATTCTAACAAATCTTTAACGTTCAAAGCAGGTATAGAATATTGCAAGGAGACACCCAAAGTATTTGTATCGGGTGAAGAGTTATCAAAACTAAGTCTACCAATTGTTACCACTGGCAGATATTTCTGTACTTGTGATCTAATATTGTTTTCGATCTCAACGTAGGTAGACTCGCTAAAATTTTCAAAAAGATAACTTTGTATGCCTACGCCGAAGTCGGGTATCATCACTCTCTCTCCTGGATTTGTCAGGATTAACATTTTTAGATTTTGCTTGATTAAAGAATGAAAATCACTAATCATGGTATAACCATGAATGCTATCCTTAGTAATTGGTAATTTTACGCCTAAAGTTGCCATAATTTGTTAGTCTTTAATAAATATTGCATTTATTTTTTTATTATCCCAATAAATCTGGTCCGTCACACATTTCTCCGTTTGCGTTATATGGGTTCGACTTAAGTCTTCTACGTTGCCACCAAGGTAAAATACCTGCACCTGGGGTAGGGAATAGCCTAGCCTTAAGGTTTCTAAGCTTGATCAAACTTGGGCTGCTTCCGCCTCGTTTTGGTCCTGGGCGATCTGACGCAGCATAATAAAGCGGTCTAAACATACTTTTAATTCTTGATCTACAGTTTCTGAGTAGTTCTCGGTCCCACTCATCCCAATTGAGAGTAAAGGGTGTGAAAGATGGTCTATCTTTTGGATGTTCCCAACCTTCGTTTCCGGTGACAAATGAGCCGGCTGGATTTTGTTGTACATTTTCAAACACAATGTCATCATCATACCAGAAAGGTAATCCATATGCATCTCTAATTTCCTGAGTCATTGGTACTTTTACTTCACCCTTTATCTGATCAATATAAGCTCTTGAGCCTGGTTTTGTTTTGACTGCATATGATGGATTAGCTCCCGGCATATTGCTACCTTTCCAATCGTTTGGCTTTGTTTGATTTGCAACTGAAAGTCCTAATCCAGACAAAAGTTTGCCAACTATACCGCTAGCAGCGTTATCAGTAACCAATAACCTAGGATTGTTATCGCCGGTACCGGGTGTAACCTCTCCAACACTAGCTAAGAATCCATAGTCATTATAGATTGCCAATGTTCCTAACACCTTTTTCATCGAGAAAATGTAGCTTGTGAATAGTTTATATTTTGGATCGTGTTTGAGGTTCTGCACTAAACAGTGTAATAGCTTACTGTTTGGTTGAACTGTTTGGAATTGTGCTGTAGTGTAATCCAATGCGTCAACTTCAACAGAAGTAATCTCTGTGCCCTGGTAATAAAATATTAGACCGTGTCTGACACCAATGTTGCCCTCGATGCCCACTTCAGCTCCGTATTTGTTTTCAATCATTCTAAGCGTGCCTGGGTAAACGTCTGACAAAAAGCTAGTAGCGGGTTGTGCGTGAATAATACTTTTTGCTTCTTCATCACTATACTTTATACCATTAATTGATGTGTATTTTTCAATCTTAAATGGACGTTCATCAGAATAACCACCTCCGCTACCGTAGTGAGGAAAATCGCCTATACCAACGTTTTGTTTTGTTATCACCGGCGCTGCTCCCATGGCGACTTTGTTTGGATTAACGCTCTTTCCATCTTTGTCTTTATCTTCGTTGGTGAGTACACCGCGTGGAGAGGTTGAGCTTGGTAGATCAACTTCTTTGGTTAAGGTTTCAGGATTTTCTATTACGGTTTCAACAGTAGTTACCTTAACGATGTCACCAACCGGTACAATAACATCGTGAGGATCTGGTCCATGTACAGCGCCAGCCATATAGACTTCGTCTCCCTCCTCATCAATGTGTATGTGGTAGTAACCAATATATTCCTCTGAATAACTGGCGCCATCGTTTTCGTTATTGTCAATAGCTACTCTAAACTGATTACCAGGGGTATAATAGGGTCCTGGGAACGTTGCGCCAGTTCCCTGTGGATCTGGATTGGCTCTTGAGGGTACGCCAACAGCTTCTTCAACAACTTTATCACTACGGTATTTAATTTCACTATTGACACATTTATTTTCAAACAGCCAATAATCCAAATCATAAATTTTAGCTTGAAATCCAGCCTTCTCCATTGCTCCAACAAATTTACTACCCATTTTTGTAAGCTCATGGTTAATAAGTTCTTGTAAAAATATCTTAGCTTCATCCTCAACTTCCTGAATTCCTTCGAAGTTTTTTCTCTCTCTAAAACTACCTAAGCTTTCAAAAAACCCAGCATCGCCGGTAAACCTTTGTTCCCATAAACCAGGGACAGTCTGAGAGCGTTTATTGCCTTTTTCATCTCGATACTTTCTAGTATCTTTTGTGCGATACGTAAATCTATAGTGGGTTTGCAAATCGTTAATTGCTTGCGAAGAACTTTGAATGTATCCGCCCTTTACGGGAGTTTCAATTGCGCCTGCATTAACTAGGAAATCATAACATTCTACTGATTGTTCTAAGAAAGCGTACCAAAATTCATCGTCTTTAAACGGGCTGAAAAATTCCCAAAACGCCGGTTGAGCATTTTTAAAGTCATCTTCCATTCTTTCGGCAAGATACGCAGAGTAAATTGTGCTATAGTTATCTGGGAATTTTGGTTGCACTGTTGAGAACGTACCAATTGCTTTCATAATGTGGGTGCTGGCATAAATTCTAATTGCTGCCAGGATCAAAGTGTACATTTGAATTTTTGCATATCTGGGTAAGATTCTATCAAATGGAACTTGGCGCTGACATTCAGTATCGCTGTAAAGTCTTGTGTCTTCTTCCAAACTAGGATAGTACTGTTGTAGCATATCCTTAATTTCATCAAAGTCTATAAGGTTTTTACCATGGGGCTTGCAGGCAGTATCTCCAGGGAAAAGAGCTTGGGTTATACCCCACCATCCCATATAGTTGTTTGGCTTAACAAAAAGCGGAGGGTTATTAAACGTGCCCCCGTATACAGTTGGATCCAACACAATAACTCTAGCATTTTCACCGTTTACATATTGGTCATAGGTAATACCCAGTTGCATTTCCTCGTCATCAAAACCAAGAACTTCTCCTATGAAAGTTGAACGAGAAACAGCATCATAAGGAATAAATTCACCATCGGGACCAAGAACACCATACTCAAACATCGCAGGAGTAACTAAGTCGTGTGTCGCACCCGTTCTCCAACCATATTCGTTCTCACCAATCATTTTACAAAAATCTTTGTAAAATCCTTCCATTGTAGAATCATACGATTCTTTCATTGCTGCGTTTGGTGACGCACCAAGTAAATCAGCTAAAGCGTATATTTGTGGCGAATAAGGTTTTAAGCCTCGCCTAGTAGACAGATAATGTGGGAATTTATTAATATCAAGTGCTTTTTCTTTGTTTTCATCTACATCTTTGTCCATTGCAAATGCATCGAGTCCGTCATCTACAGCTAAAAACTCAAACTTTCTAAATCTTTTAACGTCATCAGAAAATAGATATTTTAGCATTGCCAACAACTTACTTATTAATGTTGAGAAGGGTAACATTATTAAAGCCATTAGATTTTCTATAGCAAACCCAACAAGCGGGATATTTTCAATCCAATTTGGTAAGTCAAATGGAGGCAGTCTAGTATCTTCCGCAGTAATTTGTTTTGCTATCGGACTAGCAAATCTTCTGTCTGCTCCGTAGTTTACTTTTTCAATTATAGATACTCTAATATTATCATCTGGTCGGTTTCTTATCGCTTTTGTATCTGGGTCTTCTTCGATATCAGAATAAAAGCATTGGATCTCGAAACCATAGGACCATGTGTTACCTGCCCAAGGGAATGTTTTTACACTCCAGTTACTACCAAAATCCATACCTTGATAGGTTCCCATAGAGTTGTCTCTGAAGTCTAATGCAATATCAGCACCGCTTTTGTCGAAAGATGACTTCGGTTTACCTTTACCACCTGGGTAATCTGGATCTCCTTTTCGTGGTAATCTGATAATTTCTATTGTTTGCTCTGGAGAAAGCCCAAGAGGATCCAAGCCGCTACCAGCAATGAAGTCGCCGGCTTTTAACCCAGATTTATCGCCAGTGATCGTGTTATATCCAAAATCAGGTAAAGCGATAGTGCTTGTGCCTTGGTTCCCAAGTATATTCGTAGAGTATTCCATTTCACTGGTGTCTACTTTGTAGACTGTTCTTTTGACTGCTCTATTGCTTGAGTTGAACGAAAGGTTTTGTGATAAGTGTTGTCCACCATCTTCAATCAGGTTATATCCGGGCTCTAGGAGTCCAGTAACCCCTCCAGCATTTAAGAATTGTCGTTTCATCCACTCACCAACAAAGTAAGGCAATTGACCTTCTTGCTCATCGAACGAAGCATTACCTTGTAAGAATGAGAAAAATCCTCTGCTTGTTTCTCCGCCGTTTGGAACATTAGTCGCAAAGTCAACGTAGCCCTTTCTATTGGATGATTTTCTATGGTGATTGGTCAACGGGTTTCCTCGTGTATCACAAAGAATCATGTTTAAGAACCCAAAGTTGCTATCTCCCATACCAAAGAAAGTGAAACCTGTGCCCATCATGTCGTCCAGATATTCGTTTTCAAGTCCGTCAAGTGCCGCAGCCATATATCCTACGGCGGCGTCTATCGTTTGTGGTGCCTCGTAGGGCAATAATCCATCGTCACACCCAGGAGTCGATAGCGTATTAGGAATTTTGTTAGCAACATAATTTCCAATACCGGTGTTCAATATCTCTGTTAACGTTTCCAGATCATCTAAATTATCATCTCTTAAGTCACAGTACAGCTGATCGATTTGTGATTTGGATGCGCGACCTCCTAAGATTTCATGTCTTAACTCTTGGAACCTTTGAAGTTGTTCTGGGGTAGAACAGACTGATGGGTTTGCTGGCATACCATCATCAACACCTAAATTATTAAGAGAATAGTTCTTAAGTACCTCTCTGTACTCTAGCGGCAAGAAGTTACCAATACCTTTAGTAAATTTAGCAATAGATTTTTTATTTGGCATCGCATCCCTAAAGTCAGTATAAACAAACTCTATAAGCTGGTCTGCTGCTTCAAGAAACTGTTCCGATGGATTACCTAATAAGGCATCAGAAAACTCTTGTCTTGTTACACTGAGAGAAAGGTCATTTGCGAATGAAATAGTTTTATCCCTGTCAGTAAAGGCTGCCGGACCTAAGCCTATGATAGACATCATATCAACAACAGTATTTTCGAGTGTCTCTTGATCTGCATCTTCACCACAAATATTATCACGCAAAATATCCATTAATGTTGTGTTACCTGCTAACATATCAGGCAAGCCAAGTACAATGTCACCGGCAGTTTCCAAAGCCTTACAAACTGCTCTGACTAAAATTTCACATACCTTAGCTATAATTTGATTTACAACAATAACAATAATCATACCAGCTAAAAATCTTGCTACAACCCAAAGCGGATAAAGAATATCTTTGAAAGCCATTTTAAATTCTAAAGCCTGATTCAGCACAGGTATGGTAATTTCTCTAGGAGTTCGACAGAAGGCAAGACCAAGTGATTTGATAAAGTCATCTATCCCTGGATTAAAAAGTGGTGGTTTAGGGCACGATAAAGCAGTCATAGAAAGAATATCTCTTACCAGTGGTGCACCAGGAAAATTATTTAATTCATCAAGAATTACAATCAAGTTATCTTCAAAGACTTCCAACAAAGCAACAATGTACGCCTGCATAATTAAATCCAAGCCGGCTGCATTATTAGCTGTTCCTACACGATCCAAGCTTGATAAGATAGTTCTATCAGAACCAGCCAACTCACTCATGGTATCGCCATATGTCGGTGGTATCACCGATTCATAGTTGTTCATATTGGAAGGATTAGTTTTCACTCTCTCGGCTGAAATAACTTCCGGATCTGCCCATGGTCTAAGCATGTTTGGTGTTGTGGGTCCACCTTTACCTTGTTTTGCTAATTCTTTCTCAACGAGCGCATCCATTTCAGCTTGTTTTTCAGGTGGTAAACCAACAAACAACTGACCAAATTGCTCGATACCCATAGCCTCCAGTGCTTTCTTAATAATGATTGGCAAAGCATCGTCGAAGCTTAACCCGCCCATCAGACACCCAAGAGAGTCAAAAATAAGATCAAGTAATCCACAAAGCTTTAAACTTTGAAGACCTTCCTCAAATAATGGTTGCATTTGTCCCATGGGACCAGCAGGAAAATTGCCCACGTTGCTATTAGGAACTAGTCCTCCCGAAACAGTGGAAGCAAGACCACCTGCCCCATTAGCAACAGGAGCAAAAGCATTCACACATAATCGTAGTACAACATCGTCGTCGGCAGAAAGCTTAGCCCAGCGCTGGTTTTTGGCTAGAATAGCAGCCACTTCTCTACCAAACGGAGAATCTGGATTTTGTGGGGCTACCCTATTTAATTCTTCATCGTCATCCAAAATTTCTTGCAATTTGTCACGACAAAGCGTATCGTTGTAAAGGTAAGCAACAAGATCGCCAAGACCAAAAAGCTCATCTAGTACGTCTGTGCCAATTTCGTTAACCGAGTCTCTTAGGTTATTATATAAACACGAACCCAAGGTCTCTTCAGTGGGGAATTTTGTAATTTTAATTTCCGGAAATGTATAGGCTTCTAAAAATTCTCGCCAAGGCATCTCGACCCTAGAGTTTAATTGTCGAGCCATTTCACTTAATCTCATGAAATAGTTTACTAGTGTTTCATTATTCCAATCGAAACTTTTGCTTTTACCGTTTCCAACTAGAATTTTTAAAGATTTTTTAGCTGTGTAAACCGCCGGTTTGTCACCGCAACCTTCTGTCCAAGCTCTAACTACTCTAAGTCTTTTATCTTTAAAACTAAACTGAAGTTTCGTAACTTTTTCTTTAAAAAGTCCACTAAATATTTCGGCAATACCTCCACTAGGTAATGCCATACCTTTACTGTTTAAGAAGCCTTTAAGCTGGTCAATCATATCAGATAATTGACCTCTAGAGAAAATAGCTGGATCTCCTATGCCCTGTAAATCAAATCGGTGAGTTGCCTTGCCCTCGGAGTTTACGAAGTAAGCATCACCTTCTCCAATTCCCGATGAGACCTTCAGCAATTTTGAATAGAAATGTAAACCTTTTCGGACTCTGATTGATTCAAACATCAGATTTTCGGCGTTAAATGATATTTTCTCCCAGCCTGGTCCTTCTTCTTCCTCGACTTCTTCTCCTGGTTCAACTGCATCAGCAAGATCATATATAATATCAAAGGGTACTGAGTACAATAGCTTAAGTCTTGAGTTTGGTCGCGCATCCAGATCAAACTTTTTGAACTGCATTGCTTTTGATACTATTGCAATAGTTTGCTCGGTTTTAAGTCTTGCACCTAGAGGACAATAGTCAAGCATATTTTCAATTGCTTCTTGTTTAAATTCTTCGAATTTTGCCTCTAATTCTTGATCTGGCGTATCGTCAAGGACACCATCAGAAGACTCCGCAGCTAATATTGTTTGAAGATTGGCTGTTGAGCTATAAGGTGTTACCTTCGTTATTTGAAAATGACAAATCTTAGTATTAACAAAGGGAGTGAAGATATCCTGCTTCTTCCAATCTGGGATAATAGACGTTGGATCCGGTGTACATGGTCCCTTACAAGGTAGTTCCGGGGTTGTTAAATCATCATCACAAACGTCAATAACGCCGTCACGATCAATATCTTGATATTTTAAAAACTTTGATTCTGCCATAATTTATGTTAGATAAACATTCGGACTACGAATGTGTATCGGTCCTCCATACTCTAAAAATTTTCTTTTTTCTCCCAGTGCCCAAGCCCGAGCATCATAACTTGCTTCCATCTCAAAAGAAAGAGAGAGTCCATTTGCTCTAATTGCATCACCTTTCGCTATCGGATCGGCAAACGGCGATGCTATTCTAGCCATTCGATCAGTCGCGTTGTTTAATGATGAATTGAAAATTATTGCATTAATTTTGTCAACATATTCATAAAGCGAATATAGACATTTAACAAGATTGTGTCCTTTAACAGCTGGTTGCAGATAAGGTACCATTTGAATTGGTCCGCCGGGCTGAAATATTCCTAACCACTCAAACATCGTGTCTGTGTAGTTTCCACCAATTAAAGAAATAGTACCGGCTTGAGGTGAATCGCCACCTAAACTATTCTTCTCTTTGCCACCGCTAAAGCCTTGGTTTCTACCGGTAACAATTTTAATATTGTTTCTTGCTATCATCCTAACATCATCAGCCTTTAAGGCTATACCAGAAAGCAAATGCTTGTTAGAACCAACATGAGAGTCTCTTGGCGATTGGTCAAGCCCAAAATGCTTGTCTAGATTAGTTTTAGAACTAATGTAAATTCTTGCAGCATCACTAGTAGGCAGCGGTCCAACAATAAAACCACTGGGCGGACCAGACTGTTCGCCCTTATTAACTGCTTTTGCATTCAAGTTGGCGCCGCGACCAACAACCATATCAATGGCATCTGAATTAGTAAATCCGCTAGCACCGGCACCCGTACCCAAGTGACCAAGCCTATCTGAGCCCATAACAATGTAAGAACCGTAGTGTTGAATAACTGAATTGTTAGCTGCTTCTCTAAACGTCAAATTCTTACGTGGTGTTCCACTGTGTAATAAACCAGAATCACCTGGAATAGAGTTAAAATTTTCACCTCTATCGATTTTGTCTTGCAGTGGCTCGATGCCTGATTTTGGGCTAGAGAATGCTGGTATCTCTTTAATAAATGCCATTATTTTATCCTAATGTAATAAATATACCGTTTTTTTAATTTAATTTAAAGTTTTAAGCCATTAATTAGTGCTACAACTTACCTGAGACCACCTGTGCCGGAAGTCCTTCTAGCTCTCTCGGCAGCTGTTTCTTCTGTTTCCAATCGCTCAGATACGTCTGATTCACCGAGCGTGTCTGATGTTCCGGCAGCTAAAACTTCAGGAGGTATTTCTTGTTCACTTGTGCCTAATTCTTGTTCACTTGTACCTAGCGCAGCGTCCTGCTCTGTTTGTTCACTGCTCGTCTGTCCTGTATTTTCGGTATCGTAATTTGCATTTCTTCCTCGTTGCTGCTCAAGAATTTCTTCTACGTTAGCGCCCCATTCTTTTGGGTTAAACTCGAAATGAATTGGATCGTTAAACTTGCCACCCCAGGTGAGAAAAAATGGTTCCTGTGTTACCGCCTTTATCAATTGGGTGTTTTCCCACACTATAAGATCTGACTTGGAGTTTATAACATTCCCAGCAGCATCAATCATATTTATATCAATTGCAAAACCACTAATGTGCCTACTGCATGTACCACAGGCAGCTATGATTTTGCTTTTACCTGATTTATAGTCTTGATGTAATTTTTCTTGTTGTTCTTGGGTTCTAAAACCAGAAGTTATTTGTACTTTTAATCCTAAATCGTTTGCAACAACTAAAAAAGCTTTTACCCAAATGTCAAAAGGTTGTTTAACTGCCGGTGGTGGTCCGCCGCTTACATATGTGTTATGAGGTCGATACCCGGCGAATACCGGAGTAGTTTTACCGGGGATGTCCTCTTTATCATAGCGTTCTGCTAATTCTCTCAAGGTTGAAGTTATTTCAATAGGAGGAGGCGGTATATATGACTCGCCATACTTAAAATATGTTTTAATAGTTGCACATCTATTAGCTGAGAGTGTCGTTTCTCCAGTTTCGTTTCTGTCAATAAGATCTATAAATTTGGCTGTTTGTAAGTTATAGAGCCCATCTGGATTTGTCTCCAAACTAATGAGAATGTAAGAGCCAATATTTACTCCAGTTTTTAATGGGGTCGCGACAGTGGTGTGCGCGGATATTAGCGCATTTTGTTCACATTTATCTTGTGCTAAGGTTATATCACAAGGATTTTCTAATAGTGCGTGTGGGTTAACTTCTGAATGAGTAATCCTAACCTTAAATTTTTTAAAACTTTGTTCTTGTCTACCCGCACCGCCAGAATAGCCCATAGCTTTATATTCACTTAAGCTAATTGTCGTAGGATTACTGATCACTACTGCGTAAAAAAGTTCTTTCCCGGCGAATTCATCAGGACTAAAAAAGCTCTGAAACATCTGCGTTAATCCGGAGGTTGCATCTTTAGCAATGTCGCCAAAATTGTAGCTGTCAAGAAGGGAACTTTTTTTGAGTCGTCCCATTACGAAGAGTCCTTTTGTAAAATATCATAAATTTCATTTTTATCGCTTTCAGTAAGCTCAAAACTTTGTTCTTGATTTTTAGATTTAAGACCAATAATTTTTACAAGCTGCTCGTTTGAGCGCTGCATGGTTTCAATATGCTTTGCCGCGACAGGACTGAGTCCTCTATTGTTATCGGCGTCAGAGGCAATCTGATTAGCTATCTCATTTAAGAATTCTCTGGCTAACTTTCTATCGTCTCTAATATTGTCAAGCGCCTCGCCAATCAGAGTGTCGAGGTCTGCGTTTTTGCTCATAGGTTTCCACTCTCCCAATCTGTCTTAAAAGAATAATACTTCTTTTTAAACTTCTTGAGTGAGTTAACTATCTGTTTTGTGTTTAAGCCAGTTATCTCACGCAAGTATAAATAAATAGCTTTCTTATTGAAAATTTCAATGTCGTCTTTTGATTCAAATAGGATGTTTATTGCCTTATAAACTTTGAGATCATTGTCTTTCATTTGGTTTTCATCCCACGATTTTATCTCAGAATAAAAATGTGACCAAAATTCTTCGTTCTCTCTTTCAGAAATATATGACTCTGTTGTCGATAAGAATTCTTCTTCATAGTGTTTAGCAATATTGTCAAAGTCAACTTCTCTTTCACGTTGTTTTTGTTGCTTTTTGACTTTGTTAATAAACCAGTTTTTTGTAATAACAGAGAAGTATGAGAATGCCTTTGAACCTTTACTTGGATTATATTTGTCCAAAATAGTCATTAGCCAAATCTTACACTCATCTCTCAAATAATCGATGTTCGGTAAATTTGTAAACTTATATGTAAACACAATTTTATCAACCATCTCGCCTAAAGCGGGTTGGATGTATGTTACATAAAGATGTGTTCTCTCTTGAATGCAATTAGTAACTGTGTACCTTATGATTGCATCTTCGTGAACTTGGGTAAAGTAGTGGTTCTTTTTTCTAGCACTACCTTTACGGCGCCTTCTTCTAGTTTTAGGCTTCGGCTCTGGCTGCTTCTTCATTGTCAATTTCTTCTATTTCCTCTGCTGTTATACCTTCTTCTGTCAGAGAATAGATAAATTCAAAAGTTTCAAGCTGCTCATTAAAAGATTGTGCATGGTCCATTAGCCCCTGTAGGGTTTGATCACCATAATACATCTCCATCTGATACAAGCCAGAAACGTGATTAGAAAAAGAATCGACCATCATTTTTAAGTCGCCCAATTCTTCTGAAACATATAACAGTCTTGATATGGCTGAGCGCGCATAAACAAATACAGCAACGTTTAATATAACACTAAACGTTGCGATAATGGTTAATATAATTTCAAGTTCCGTCATAATCTTTTTTAGTTTCTTGTTTGAGTACTTCTAATATTTCTCTATTGTCTTCAATATATTTTTTTGTTAAATTACCAGTAGATTGCTGCTTCTTGTTATTGTTTAAACGAATTGGCTTAGTTAACATTTTCTTAATTTTGTCAGATTCGCACTCTATACAAGCAACTTGTATGTCGTTAATTCCATGAAATACAGTAAAATCTGACTGGCAATTTTCACAAAAATATATGTAACGTGGCATTTCTCAATTATTCTACCATGTTGAGTAGATCTTGTTCAGTGATTTCCTCTTCATTGGACATTCGAACGGTTGGCGGATTAGCCACTATCAAACCATCTTCGGTGTTCACAAGCTCAAAGCCCTTTAAAATTGGCACAATATCAAGCTCATTTAACAGTGATTCCTGCAAAGCCATCATAACAGCTCCAAGCGCTTGATTAGACAACTTAAAGTTTGATTGTTGTGTTTCGTTTTCATTCTTAAAAATCATTTTGTTCTCCTTTTTCATGTTTTTCGATATATGGTTTAACAAACCATTTAGTATCACCTAATTTGTGACAGAATACCCAATACCTAATTGTCCCATATGGATCATAAGGATCGGTAACTTTTTGAGTTCTTACGACGGTGCCGGAGCCATAATCGCGGACAATATTAATATCGGCATAAGTTTCAAACCACTTAACCAGATCACCGACCGCTATTTCATTTTTATGAGACACTCGCAACACATCTCCGTAAGCCGGCTTTTAAATTAACTTGGGCATGCCAGCCAATATCATTTAACCCTGACGTATTAGCTCTAGAGTTTTTTATGTCGCCTAGACGTGATGGTTGGATATCCCAAATAACGTCAAATACATTATCAAAATATTCTTTTATGTCGTTAAGAGAATGTGCGCAACCTGTTCCAACATCGTAAACTTGACCATTAAAGTCGTTTTTATAGTTTATGCAATGTATATTAGCACTTACGATGTCATCCACATGGATAAAATCTCTAGATTGTGTGCCATCACCATCTATTCTTAATGGTGCATTTTGCCTTATTTTTTCCATCCACGCTGATATAACTGTAGAGTACGCTCCGCCATACTTTTGATCTTCGGAATAAACGTTAAAATATCTTAAAGACACCGTATCTATATCGTATAAGCTTGAGTAAACCTTACACTCTAATTCCGTCATTTGCTTGTGAGCACCATACGGACTTGCCGCAGCACTAGCAGCAGCAGAAGAAGCGAAGATAACTCGCTTCGCACCCACTAGCTTAGCGTACTCTAGCACTCTTGATGAGCCAAGTACGTTATGCGACAACGAATCAGATGGATTCTCAACACTCCATTGCACACTAGGTTTAGCGGCAAGGTGAAAAATATACTCAGGGTAGAAATGAATATGCTTATAGGACTTGTTGTGATCAAACAAGTGCCATCTAATGTCTAATTTTTCAGACATATCGTCGGAAGCCATATCAATTCCATACACATCATGACCAAGTTCTTGTAACTTAGCGAAAAGTTTTGAACCAATATAGCCCTTGTGCCCAGTGACTAAACACCTAGCCATCAATTTCCTCAATCATAGCAAACGTAGATTCCCAATCAGTAAATCTAATTGCCTTGTCATCAATATAAAATCTAGCTCTAGGCTTTTCAGCAGTAACCTTGCTTACAAACTGAGACATGTTGTTTTCCTTGAGCCATTGCCAAACCAGTTCAGTGCCGGTCTTGCCGTTTACAAGCCCTCTGTCGGGCTTTGCTTTGCATGTGTAAACAATCACAGTGTAATCTTTTGAAAGACGCTCAAGTGCTTCATATGCACCCTCAACAGGCTCATCGTAAATTGTGCCGTCGTAATATCCCTTAGAGCATCTGTGAATCACCTTGTCAAAATCAACGCCAACATTAATCTGCTCATCTGGGTAACTATGTTCGCGGATCTTTCCACCCTTCCAGTTAAGGTTCTTGAGCGCATCCGGATCGTTTTTACCGATTGGTGGGCACACATTACCAGAACCGTGAGTGAGTTCGTAAGTCAAAAGAAGGGTCAACACTTCTGCTGTGTGATAATAATCAGCACCAAGGATGACCTTTGTTAGACTACCAATCTCTACACTAATATCCTTCGATGTCATCATGGCAATTTGCATGCCGTTATCTGTAGCCCATTGAAGAGCCTTAAGAATATCAACTGAATTACCTGATGATGAGATTCCAAGAACCAGCGAGTTCTTCATTTGTTCCGCTGTTCTTGTTGATGTTCTAGCTGAAAGCCAGTTGACCATCCACTGCTCAAAGCTGCTATCGTTAATATAGGATGTAGCTACAACACCAGATCCAGGACAAATTGCGTTCTTGGTTCCGTTTGACAATCTTGTCATATCTACAGCAGCATGGTCGGCAACCGCAAGGTTTCCTCCGTGACCCAAAACATATATGTCATTACAATTATTAAACTTTTCTTGTAGATCTGCCCACTCAGGTGTTTGAACCACCTTAATAAACAGGTCCCCTAAATTTTCAAAATTAAGCATTATTTAACTCCTTATAGCCCTCTAATAAAATGCTAGTATCCATTCCAACAGCTATTATACCATATCCATCGTATTTGTCAATATGTTTATGAACATCAGTCGGGATGTGAACTGCCATCTGAGATGGGTCAGTAATTACCCTCCTAACTTTCTCAATCGACTCTAAAAATACAGGATTATCAAATTCAGCAGTAACTCCAAGACTAGCTGACAAATCATATGGACCTATCATATAGTAATCAAAGTTATGAGTGCATATTTCTTCTAAGTTAAAGATGCCTCTTTTTGTTTCAATTTGAGCTACAATAATCGGTGGCTTGTTAACAAGCGTGGAATATCCCCACTTATTTTGTCTCACTAGCCCCAGACCGCGAGAACCACCGTATTTGGGGTATGTACACAGGTCTATAATTTCAGCGGCTTGTGAGGCATCCTCGACCGTTGAAAAGATAAGACCACTAGCGCCGGCGTCTAAACACATTCTAATCAGAGTTTTGTTGATCTCAGTAAGTCTTACTAAGCAAATTTTATTCTTTGCTGTGATAATTTGAATACAGCTATAAAGTGTTTCGTTATTGAAACAACCGTGTTCTGTGTCTATTACAACGCCGTCTAAACCTTCACAGAGCATTTCTGAAACAAGGGTAGATGGTATTTGTTGCCAGGAAAGCTTCATTTTATTTTTATTCCTTTTGCTTGAGCTGGGATCATAAACTTGTGTTCATCTATCTGTACTTGCTCACCCTTTTGGGGATTATAATAAAGCTCCAAACTGTTAAACTTCCAATTTGGATGTTTAGACAATGGGGAAACGGAGGCGTCTCTCAGTAGCGATACTTTCCAATTTTCATTAACAACAGACCTTATATTATTTTTTTTCATATTATTTAAAAATACATATTCGAGAGCCGGACCTTTCTCACCGTGAGAGGCGCTTATCATTGTAGAACTCGGGTTCTCTAATAAAAAATCATATGATGATAATGTTTCTTTCATTGATTCAAAATCGCCTAAAAAGCAATTATCTACAAAATTTTGATTGCCATTAAACGGTAATTGATATATGTACCCTGGCATTAATGAAGTTGAAACAATAAATCGTTTGTCATATAAGATGTCAAAACGAGTGCGCATAATACAATCATATTTTTTATTGTTAACAAAGTTTAGCGATTGCTTTAATAAATGAGACTGCATATATATTGTCTCTATGAAATCTCGCTGTGTCTTGTTTGTTGTGATCTCGGTGGGTAGGCTATCGGTTGAGTTCATATAGTCCAATATTTCTTGTTTGTTCTTCTCAAAATTTAATATGTGCAAGTTTTCTGTATTAAATTGTTTTTTTAAATTTTTAAACTCGTCATTTGATATTTTCTCTTTTATTTTTCGATTAGTCTTATACCTGTCAGTAATATCATAAGTGACTAAAAATATGTCTATGTCCAAACTTGTTTTATTTGGCATAATAAAATTTTTATGAAAACTTTCCACACAGTGTTCCCACTCTCTTAACATACCACAAATTATGACTGCTACAGAGCTATTTCTGGTCAGCTCGGGTGGTTCTCTCAAATACATTATTTATATTTCTCCACAAAGTCAGTGCATATTCCAGCACAGTTTGTTAGTTGTTGTTCAGTGTACAGACCATCAAATCTTTCTGGCATAACGCAAACTGATTCTGGTGTTAAAGTGTGTCCTGGGTATGTCCAGATAAAACCCTTGGTTGTCATTGTATAAAAGTCCTTTTGGTGCCAGAACACATTGAAGTTTGATGCCTGTTGGGTTAGTGAATGAAGTGCTTGAATATCTTTCGCGTGGAGCCAAAGCTTTCCTGCTCTCTCAAAAAGCCATTCAGGAGAAACCATGTATTGTTGCTCGTCATGACCAAGATAAAATTTAGTATAAAAAGAACCTCGGATATCTACTTCTACATCATAACCTTTTTCAAGTGCTCTGTCAATATAAAGTGGATTATTCTCCATCTCTGGGTTTGGACCGGAGACATTTCCCCTATGAGCAATGAGTATCACTTCTTCACCACATAAGCCGTAGGGCAAATATAATTTAGTGTCTTAATTTGTACATCCTTATCTGCAAAAAATCTATCTACGCCTGCAGATTCAGACCATTTATGAAAAGCATATTCGTCAAATACTACAATACCACCCTTAACGACTCTATCCCACATAGCGTTGAGCGCTTCGTAGGTAGGAACGTCTAAGTCCAAATCAATGTAAAGCAGTGAGATTCTAAATCCAGGACGCTCTTTAACATAGTCGTGGGCAGTTTTAGTAATATCTCCAGCCACCAGTTCAAATTCGTGGTCTTCAAACCCGCAACTCTTTACAAAATCGCCAAATAATTGTGTTTGGTTGTCTTCATGCTTGTAACCTCGTTTGTCAAACAGGGTACCCATAGCCTCCTTATCGATGCCAGATAAGCTCTCAATCAACTTTTCAGAGTTGAAAAAGTCAAATCCAACCACTTTTTTACCACTATTGGGGCACAAAAAACGCTTTATTTTTAAGAAAGTGAGCATTCCAGTGCCTTTAAACACTCCACATTCAACAATATCACCTGGTAATTCCTTTACTTGATCCACCAAAAGCGTTCTAGCCAGTAACTTACCAAACACCTTAGTGTCCGGACTTAAGATAAACCCGTTAAAAAAATCGTATAAATTTTGAGATGTGTCGACAATTTCCAGTTCTTTTAGGTCCATTTATGCTCCGTGGAACTTGTTGAAGTAATCTAAATCTTCGGGTGTTCCAATACCCCACATCCCATCAAAATGGAATGTTTTAATCTTTTTGCCATCTCGCAACGCTTCATTAAAAACAGGGCAAACATAGAATTCGTTGTTGAATCTAATATTGTTCTCAATCATTTGTTCTGCATACTTTACATAATCAGAGCCGTGCTTCCAGTAATAGATTCCGGCAGTCGCCACGTCACTAATAGGCTTCTTTTCAGCAACCTCGGAAACAAATCCTTCTTCATCAAGCTTGGCAAAGCTCCACTTAGGATGCGTGGCAGTAAAAGTAAGCATGCCGCCGTCAACTTCGTCAGCTTCCATAGAATACATAAACTCATTGCTATCCCAATCTAAAAACTGGTCTGAGTTTGCGAAGATAAGTGGTTCATCATTATTAATAAATTCTTTCGCCAGCAGAGTTGTGCAGGCAGCACCCTCAGTCATACCATCAACCTGTACAATCTCACAACCAGGCGAGATTAGGTTAAGAAGATGTTTCAGGTTATACTTCTCATAGTGCTCTTTCTGTACCACAAAAATGTGGCGAGCATCAATATTTAAATTCTCCACAACAAGCTGAATCATTGGCTTGCCTCTAACTTCAATAAGCGGCTTAGGGAAAGTATACCCTGCTTGTTGGAATCGAGAACCAGCACCAGCCATCGGTATCAGTACGTTCATTTTGCCTCCTTGCCATTTAGGTCTTACATTTTGTTTTTGGTTTACTTTATCGATTGTCTCTTTGATTTTTTCGTATGTTACATCACTGCTGTTCTTCACGGCGCACAAATGGGCACCACTATTGATAGCTGCCTTGCGACCGTGATGTGAATCTTCAATGACAACAGTTTCGTGGGGGTCTACACCAGCCCTCAGCATGCACCTCATATATATCTCAGCGCTGGGCTTTGGCTTTGTGACATCTTGGTTAGAATAAAGAAAATCTATATGTTCAAAGAAGCCTCTTCTGATTAGTTGTAATTTTGCAGTGTCTCTGATTGAGTTAGTAGCACAAGCAATCGTATAGCCATCCAGCTTGAGTCTTTTTAATACCTTAATGATTCTGTGATCGTGTTCAAAATTATCAATTATCTCGACTGTCTTTTGTTGCTTAGCTTTCCAAATAGCTGTGTGAAACTCTTCTGGTAGTCCTTTCTTTTCCGAGAGCATTTGTAACTTTTTTGTTGTCGAAAGACCGTCATAAGTTGACAGGTGTTCAGATCTGTTAATAACATAGCACTCTTCAATGTCTCGCAACGCTAAGTTCAACGCTTCATAATGAAGCTCTCGGGCATCCACAAGGACACCATCTAAATCAAATACTACTAATTTAACCATTTCTAAATTTCTCTCCGTTTTTAAAAGGATGCTTATCTATATCACAGCATTTATCTGCATCAAGCCACATATCGCCCTCTCGCCAGCCTACGTAATTCTTACCGGACAATTCAATGTCTTTTTCAAAATAGTAATACTGCACAAAACTAGCAACCTTGGGCGGGCTTGGCGGGTTTTCTACAAAGTCTTTGCTCCAGCGAGTTAGCCAGCCATAATAACTTGGCTGCTGCTTCCAGGTATCTTTCCATTTCCAATAAAAGATCTGTGAAGTGTGATACCAACCTTCTTTTGAATTATCATTCGATTTGGCTGCTCGCCAGTCTGGCTCACCCCCTCGATAGTCCGATGTGTCCAACTCAAGTGCGTCGTGTGCGTTGAGCAAGCGACCGTGTACCTTATCATTGATAAGTGAGTGTTCTTTGTTGTAAATCAGCGCTCTGATGTAGTAATCTGCTTCTTTATTAGCTGGTGTAAGGAATCTTTCGTCCCACATGCCAATCTTCTTTACAGCGTCAGCAGTATAACTAACAATGTTATCGCCAAGTTGACCAGTAATAAAGTTGTACTTTTGATGCATCTTAAGTAAATTCGTAGCCCAATTCGGACTGAGGACAATATCGTTTTGCATTGTGACAACAATCTTGGCATCTGGGTTTTTTAGGTCCTTAAATCCGTGCAGTAATGCTTCATTCCAGTTGCGTGCCAAGTTGCCAGTATCCCAGTCGGGTCGTGTATTGTTGTGAATTACATTTACTTTATCAACAAACTCAGCATTTAGTTCAAACTCAGAGTGATTGTTTATTATATTAACTTCCGTGTTTGGTATCGCGCTAAAATCAGTCTTGTTAAAGAGTCTATCAAGAGTTTCGTTCAATACTCCAGTTCTTTTATAAGTTACGATAAATATTTTTAAATTTTTCATTTTTTTCTCATTTTTTCGTATAAAATTTCTGCTAGCATGAACTCAAACTCAGTGTCAACATCGACCGCTTCCACTTCGTCTAACATATAAGGATAAAACTTATCACCAAGAATGTTCTTGTTCTTAATCATAATCTCGCGAGGTAGGATGTTTGCTGCAAAATTCAAAGCATAGATATCTGGTAGATCCTGTGACCTTGGGTGATTCTTAGGATCGTAGTTTATTGCTTTCCCATCTAGCCACATATACTCTTTGATAATGTTTGTAGTGACGACACAATCATAATCAGTCTCACGTTTGTAAATGTCGATACATTCTTGCACAGTTTCGTCAGTCACCAATGGACTGGTCACTGGAGTCCAAAGAATATCTTTACAATCCAGACTAGAGGCAAGGTGTACATATACATCGCCCATAGGTACTGTGTCGCTGGCGTAGAAAGGATCTCGCTTCATGGGATATGCGCCTAAATCTTCAGCAATCTGAAGCATTTCGTCATCATCGGAGGTGACTACAACTTTATTAACATCGCGCAGTCTTAGCGCCTGCTCGACTTTGAGCGTTAACATGTTGGAACCCCCGAAAGGTCGGATGTTCTTGCGAGGAACGCGCTTAGAACCGCCTCTAACGGCAATTAAAACATTGATATCGATATCTCTAGGCATCAGAGTTGCCCTCCGTTAATATCAATCGCCGCACCGGTTATATAGGATGCTGCGTTTGAGCACAAAAACAATACTGGTAATGCCTGTTCTGTTGTAGTAGCTATTCTGCGGA
>Ga0208767_1001004_pt1 | contig 22768 bp, 29 predicted proteins | sample VirMetDEL_Mar_21_FD_184514 | JGI IMG/M metagenome (GOLD analysis project Ga0208767, IMG submission 184514) | Aqueous microbial communities from the Delaware River and Bay under freshwater to marine salinity gradient to study organic matter... | ecosystem: Environmental > Aquatic > Marine >... | reverse complement strand
ACTCAATAGATGAAATGCAAACTCTAAGCAATAAGTATGGCGGCAAATTTGATGATGATGTAATTAATCAAACAGCTTTTACAATAGAGCTAGATAAAATGTTTGGCACAGAGGCTCCCACTAGCTTCGCTGGTCAAATTGGTGAAGCTGTCGGGCAGTCTCAAAGCAGAGTAGGCGCAGCGGCAAATGTTGCAAGGGCAACGGCTAGAAGAGCCGCAGATGCAGCTCTGGGCAGGGACGAGCAATCCCAAATTAGGGCAATGAGAGAGCTTCTGCTTAGCTTCGATTAGATACAGGTAACGAATAATGGCTAGATTTGGCGAGATAAACGCACAATACTTTGATGACGCAGGCGATCCGCTAAGCAGCGGTAAGATATATTTCTACGAGACAGGTACAACTACTCTCAAAGATACCTTCAGCGACATCAACCAGACTATTGCCAACACCAATCCGGTCATCTTAACTGCGGCTGGTAGGCAACCAAACATATTCTTTAGTGGTACTGCTAAGGCAATACTGGTAGACAAGAACGATGTGCAGATACTGGTCCGTGACCCGATAGGTCAGACGGCTAGTGTATTTGGTGACGGCTGGGTAGCTACGAAGATATACAGTGCTGATGCTGTTGTATTGGGCAGTGACGGTCAATACTACCGATCTCTTGCCGCAGGTAACCAGAATAACGATCCTACGTCTACGTCAGGATACTGGACTCTTCTTTACTCAGTAGAATGGAACTCTGGCATAACCTATCAGGAAGGCGCTGTAGTCACCTATAACGGTGAGCAGTACCAGAGCCTTCAGAACACTAACCTGAACAACAACCCATCGAGCGCGACAACGTACTGGGTGCTTCTGAGTTTCGCTTGGTTATCTACGCGAACCTACGCTATCAATGAGAATGCGGTAGGCACTGATGGGATTCTGTATACCAGCTTGCAGAACAGCAACACTGGCAACATCCCGGCAAGCTCTCCTACCTACTGGGTAGGTACGTCAGCGGCGGCAGCGGCGAGTGCTACGGCGGCGGCAAGCTCAGCGACAGCAGCGGCGGCCTCTGAGACAGCAAGTGCGGCCTCGGAAACCGCAGCGGCAGCCAGTGAAGCGGCAGCGGCGACTTCCGAAGCAAATGCGGCGACTAGCGCTACAAATAGTGCAACCAGCGCAACAGCTAGTCAGACCGCACAAACTGCCGCCGAAACCGCTCAGACGGCTGCTGAGACAGCTCAGACGGCTGCCGAAACCGCGCAGACAGGAGCCGAAACGGCTGAGACAAATGCTGCTTCATCTGCCACATCAGCCAGCACCAGCGCGACTAATAGTGCAAATAGCGCCACAGCTAGTGCCGCCTCTGCTGCGGCTGCATTAACGTCTGAAAATAATGCGGCTTCTTCTGCGACTTCGGCTAGCACCAGCGCCGCAAATGCCGCGACAAGCGAGTCAAATAGCGCGGCCTCTGAGTCTGCCGCAGCGGCATCTAGCTCATCAGCATCTTCTAGCGCCTCGGCAGCAAGTGCTTCAGCCACAGCAGCGGCAGGAAGTGCCACATCTGCAGCAGCAAGCGCGACAGCAGCGGCTGCATCCTTTGATCAATTTGACGATATTTACCTCGGTGCTAAATCGTCTGCTCCGACCGTAGACAATGACGGTAACGCGCTTCAAGCAGGTGCTTTGTATTTCAACACCACATCCAACACGATGTTTGTCTACTCAGGATCGGCTTGGACTGAGGCTGGATCAGCGGTAAACGGTACTGCAGAGCGGCAGGAATACACAGCAACTTCCGGCCAGACTACCTTCAATGCCACATATGATGTGGGATTTGTTGATGTATACCTTAATGGTTCTCGACTTGTTCCTAACACTGACTTTACCGCGACAAACGGTTCACAAGTAGTATTGACCACTGGCGCAACTACAGGCGATAACATTGGTATAATTGCTTACGGCGCATTTAGCGTAGCCGATGTGTATACGCAGGCACAAAGCAATGCCCGGTTCTTGCAGATATCCAACAACCTTAGTGATGTTACTGCCTCGACGGCCAGAACCAACTTGGGCTTAGGCACAATCGCCACAGCCGCAACTGGTGACTACGCTGCAACTGCTAATAACTTGTCAGACCTTGCTAACGCTGGTACAGCAAGAACTAATCTTGGTCTAGGCACAATTTCTACAGCTGCGACTTCGGATTACGCAGCTACCGCAAACAACCTGTCTGATTTGGCTAACGCTGGAACGGCAAGAACTAATCTTGGTGTAGCAATAGGCACTGACGTTCAAGCCTATGACTCAAACTTAACTAGTTTTGTTGGGACTTTTACTTTACCAACTTCAGACGGAACGGCCAACCAAGTATTAACTACTAACGGAAGCGGAACACTATCTCTTGCGGATGCTGGTGGTGGTGCTTGGAATTTTATTAACTCGACTACAGTTTCTGGCACAGTATCTTCTATTGATATAACTTCTGGCATTGACAGCACTTATGATATGTATGTGTTGGAGCTTATAAAAGTAGAACCAGCAGCTACTGGTGGGCGGTCTATGTATTTAAGAACCTCTACTGACGGAGGTAGCACTTTTGATACAAGTGGCTATTCTTACGGGTCTGGCACAATTACTGACGCATCTGCATCTGTTGCTATTAGCTCTTCTACATCAGACTCTTTTATAAATTTATCAGATGCGGGGCTTGGCTCTAACGCAGGTGAGTTTTTGACAGGATTTATTTATTTGGTCAAACCATCAGAGGCAGCAAACTTTGTATGTTTTTGGGATTTGGCTGGATTGACTTACCCAACCTCACAAGCATTAAGAGTTTTTGGTAGCGGTCAAAGAGAAACGGCAGCCGATGTGGATGCAATTAGAATTTATATGTCTAGCGGAAATATAGTTAGTGGAACAGTCAGACTATATGGTATAGCTAATTCTTAGGAGCAAACAATGACACGTTATAAAGCAACGCCAAATGGTAATGTTCATTTTACTCCTGCAGAAGAGGCTGAATGGGATATACAGGAAGCAGAATGGGCTGCTGGCGCAGATGACAGGACAGCCGCTCAAGTCAGAGCAGAGAGAGATGAAAAACTAGCTGCTACAGATTGGAGAGCTTCTAGCGACCTAACACTGCCAACTGAATGGGCTAATTACAGACAGGCATTACGGGACATCCCTTCACAGGAAGCATTTCCTAACACGATTACTTGGCCCGATGAGCCAGAGGTATAGAGATGAGCAAATCAAGAGACATTGGCGATAGCGCCGCCACGATTAACTTTATTGATAACCTGACTTCTGATGCTCAGACTCAGCTCAATACGCTTACAGCTAACGTAGCTACTAATGCTACAGCAATATCGAATATCAATGTAACCTCTGGCAGTCAAACCAAGACATACTCCGCAGGTGAATCATCTACTATTACCTTGTCGGGTAATGTGCTGTCTCCGATTATTGGAGTAACTAAAGAAGTTGCTCAATCAGGTGTGAGTAATAACGAATGGGATGTTAATTCATCCTCGGAGAACTACACGCGATATAACACTGCTTCTGCGACTACTTTGGACTTTGTAGGGTTTGATGTGTCTGGAGCCTCTTTTACTACGAATTTTAGCGTTTCATCCCAAGACACAGACCCACAAGGTATAGCTTTTAATACAGATGGCACCAAAATGTTTATCTTGGGACAATCTGGGCAAGATGTAAACGAATATACGTTAACTACAGGCTTTGATATATCAACGGCAAGCTACTCGCAAAATTTTAGTGTTTCAGGGCAAGAGGCTAATCCAAAAGATTTAGCCTTCAACACTAATGGCACTAAGATGTTTGTTGTTGGTTATACTGGACAGGATGTCAACGAATACACATTGAGTACAGGGTTTGATGTATCTACAGCATCATTTGTAGATAGTTTTTCAGTAGCATCACAAGAGACTGAGCCACAAGGAATAGCTTTTAATAATGATGGCACCAAAATGTTCATCGTTGGTATTGATGGCATTGAGGTTAATGAATATGCGTTAAGCACAGGATTTGACGTATCCACAGCTAGTTACTCTCAAAATTTTTCAGTAAATGCTCAAGAAACACAGCCAGCAGGAATAGCTTTTAACACTGATGGCACAAAAATGTTCATTTGTGGTTTTACTGGAGATGATATTAATGAGTACACATTGACTACTGGATTTGACGTGTCTACTGCTTCTTACTCACAAAACTTGAGCGTTTCAGCACAAGAAACATCGCCAGCAGGAATAACTTTTAACACTGACGGCACTAAGATGTTTATTGTTGGTAATGCTGGAGATGAGGTAAATGAATACTCAATAGTCCCAAAAGTGGCGCTAGGCTCAGGCTCCTTCGCATCTGCTGATGTAGGTAAAACCATTGAAGCTAACAGTGGTGTGTTTATTTTAACTTCTACTGCTGGCGCTATATCTCAAACCACAGCACCAACTTCATACGCTCAAGTAGCTTCAGGCTCTTGGGAGATGTATGGCGTTGTATTTAACACGACTGATGGTGACTTGGAGCTAAGTGGTCAGGTGAAATTGGCAAACCTTTCTAGCCCTTCTCAAGTTGCTACCTTAAATCTAGCTACAGGTGGCGCAAACATAAGCGCACCTACTGGAATATTCATTAACTCTGCGGGAACTAGGTTATTTGTTACTGATGATGGGCCAAATGACGTAATACAGCTAAATCTTAGCACTGCTTTTGACATAACAACTGGAAGTTACGCAAGTAAATATCTTGGAGTCGGGAACAGGGACTCAAACCCTAGTGGACTATGGTTTAGCCCTACTGGACACAGAATGTTTATTGCGGGCAAAAACGGCAACAATCTTTTGCAGTTTAGCGCCTCGTCAGGAAATGAGTTTGAAATAGACCAATATTCATTTGACGGCAGTTTTAATATTAGTTCGCAATCTACTGATGCAAAAGGAGTCGTTTTCAATCCTGCTGGCACAACAATGATTATCGTAGATGATACAGATAACGCATTGTACCAATACACATTGTCTACAGCTTTTACCGTCAGCAGCGCAAGTTATGCAAACAAGTCTTTTAGCGTAAGCAGTCAGATAAGCTCTGCAGCATCAATGGGCATTAGCTCAGACGGGAAAAAAATATTCGTAAATGATTTTTCTAGCGAAACGGTCTTTGAATATGAGCTGACAACAGGCTTTGACATTGCCACAGCTAGTTATACAGGTAGGTCGTATGCGATGTCTGGGCAGATGAGTTCAAGCGCGCATCTTTTTATATTACCTGATGACCAGAGCTTTATATCTGGTGAAAATGCTGCAAGCACAGTCTATGAGTATTCATGCGCATCCTCTAATATCCCATCAGGCTACCACGCAGCCCACACCACAACCTCCACAGACTCAACATACTGGACTGACATTAATTCTATGACAGCAGATGAAGCTGCTGGTTCTGGCGCGATCTACTACTGCGTATCTACTGATGACAGGACAACGTGGAAGGTTGCCAAAGGTACTGATGGTGAGAGAAGCATAGTCAGGAACAACTCAGGAACGTGGCAGTACAACTCTAATGGTACTTATGGCTCTACGACTTGGGCGAATGCTACTACCAACGCAGAGCTAGCTGCTATTCAGGAGGCTATGACGGGTGCGGCTAGTGTAACTGGAGCTGATGATTTGTCTACGGCATCACTAAATAATTCATTTGACGTTAGCAGCCAGACCACTGGCCCTGAAGCCGTTACGTTTAATCCAACAGGAACAAGAATGATTGTTGGTTCAACGACTGATAGCTCAATCAAAGAATACCATCTTACCACTGGCTTTGATGTCAGCACTGCGTCGTTTGATTCTTCAAATTCTTTAGGAGTTGGAAGAATAGATGGAGTAACTTTTAATAGTGACGGAACAAAAATGTACGTTGTTAGCTCCGGTAACGCTTCAATACATCAGTTCTCCCTAAGCACTGGGTTTGATATTAGCACCGCTGGCGCTAGTGCCGTTGGTTCTTTTAACACTAGCTCTGTAACAACTGATATGAGAGATGTGCAAATAAATAATGACGGAACAAAAATATATACGATTTCAGATAGCGATGACCAAATTGAAGAGTTTAATCTTAGCACTGCTTATGACGTAACCACTGCTAGTCACGAGTCATCTACAAGCGTAAGCACACAATCAGGAAATCCGCAGGGATTTTGTTTTAACGGTGATGGAACTAAACTTTATGTTGCTGATGAGAACGACAGCAGCGGAACCGTATATCAATACACGCTGACGACCGCTTACGACACCAGCAGTCTAAGCTATGCTAGTAAGAGCTTTGTTACGGGAAATAACATTGCGGGAGTGTTCGTTAATTCTGCGGGTACAAAGCTGCTGGGAGCTTTGCCGGGAGATGACACAATTAAAGAATACAGTCTGGGAACAGCATCCTATCCAAACCAAATGAACAAGACGCAACTGGACGCTATCCCTGATGCCAACCACTTTACGTTAGCTAATGACCTAGACTTAGCAATTATCTTTAACATGTCTAGTGGCAGTACGGTTCCAAGCAGTGACGGTGTTGCGATTAACTACGATGCGAATGTCTTAAACCAAGGCGCAATACTAGGCACTGACTACACCTACGATGCTCCTGCTCAGAATAAGGTTAGGATAACGTCAACCAACGCGGCTAACTTGAAGATTAGGATTGTTTAAGGAAAAAGACAATGATTGCAAACGGAGAAGCAACAACCGTCAAGGCGATGGTGACAGGAGTGTCTACCGTTTCAGTCTGGGGCATAAACTTAAACGTAGAGGAAGTATCCTTTTGGTTTACGATATTGGCAGATTTTGGCGTATTTGCTGGCGGCGTAACTACGGTTGTTTTAGGAGTAAAGTCTATGCGAGAAAGCCGGGAAAATAAATGAGTCATTTTGTAGACCAAACTCTGCTTATGGAACCTGTAGATAAAGGCTGGAGATTATTATCTTCTTTTAGGTATCACAGCGATACATTGAACCAGACTATTACTGTTCCTCACGGATTCTTTACAGACCTAGCTAGTGTGCCAAGGTTAATGAGATGGCTTGTTCCAGTGGCAAATGCCAAGAATCGCAAGGCTGCAATAGTTCACGACTACTTATGCTGTGAGGCGGTACAAAATATGTACGGCATAGACCAGAGAGTGGCAGATAAGATATTCAGAGAGGCATTAGCAGTTTGTAATGTACACCCTGTAGGCCAGTGGGTTATGTGGACTCCGGTAAGAGCCTATCAATGGGCAAGAGGGTTATTTAAGTGATGTTAAGAGTTACACTTAGTTTTATTATTCTAGTTGCTTTTACCAGCTGCGGTTCATTCAACGCGGTTGAGGTGGGGCAAAAAGCCAGAGAATTAGAAGAGTCTTTATGTCCGCTACAGACTGCTAAAAATATAGATGCAACGGTAGACAACCTTTTATCACTTGTTCCGATAATATCTTGGAACAGAGTCTGCCAATCTGATGAGTAAGCCTAGACTTTGGAATAGGGCGGATGTCCGAGCTAAAATAGACCCATCGATTATCCCTTACGCTTCTAGCAGAAGACAGAGAGAGGTTGTTGAGGCTGTGATTATGCACGGTTGCGACAGCAAAGCAGCTGCAGCTGATTTGGGTATAGATGTGCGCGGGGTTCAGCAGCACGTATCTAACATTAGGGCAGAGGCCGCGGCTAAAGGTTACAAGGAAAATACTACCGATATCCCTGACGGCTTTAGATTAAAGGGTAGGTCCACACTTTTAGACGCAGACGGCAACACGAAAGTTGAGTGGATAAAGACCGAGGCCGATAAGCAGCGCCAGCTCGACATAATGAAAGATGTCACAGAGTCTCTTGCTGAAGGCATTAAGCCGTGGCCCCGGGTAAAGTGTCCGAAAAATGTAAACAAGGATCTTTGCAGCGTTTACACGATTACGGACTACCACATAGGCGCATATTCTACTAACCGTGAAACTGGCGAATCGTGGGATTTACAAATAGCCGAGGATACACTGCATCGCGGTATCAACGCTATGATGGGCGGGTGCCCGGATTCGGAGCAGGCGGTTTTTGTGCAGATGGGAGACTTCCTGCACTTTGACGGCCTGCAAGCAGTTACTCCGATGAGCAAGCATGCGCTAGACGCAAGCGGCAGATATAGCGAGCTTGTGGAGGTAGCCGTAAAGACTTGCGTCAAGTCAGTAGAGATGTTGTTGCACAAGCACAAGAATGTGCACGTTGTGATGTGCGAGGGTAATCACGATATGGCTGGCTCTGTGTGGCTGCAAGCGATTATGAAAATGTCGTTTGCTAAAAATCCCAGAGTTACGATTGATGACTCCGGGATGCCATATTATCAGTTTAGGTGGGGCAACGTGTTCTTAGGTTGGCACCACGGGCACTTGACGCGAATCAAGAACTTATCAGGAAAGTTTTTCTCAGAACCAGAATTCCGAACAAATATGGCGTCCTGCAAGCATATATACATATCAACTGGTCATCTCCACACAAGGGAGGTGATAGAAAGCTCTGGTGCGGTGATTGAGAGACATCCAACTTTAGCTGCGAGAGATGCTTATGCTGCTCGTGGATTTGAGCATTCGCAAAGAGGCGCATTAGCAATCACTTACGACAAGGATAGGGGCGAAATAGCACGGGTTACCGCAACGCCGTGAGCAATGTTATCGATCTTCCAGTGTTATCGGCTGAGAAGCTCGAAGAGCTTGCTGTTGAGGCTGATGAGCAGCTTAGCGGATGGGTAGAGATGAAGCTATGTGCTGGTCTTAGTCCGTACACAATACTCGGCATTCTTTCACTGAATCAATCGTGGCTCGCAGGGCAACTTACCGATGAACAAGCTGACTGACCTACTCATAAAGCACGAAGGGCTGCGCCTGAGACCCTACGAGTGCACTGCGGGCAAAACAACTATCGGGGTAGGGCGTAACCTTACAGATAACGGGATTACCGAGAAAGAGGCTATGATGCTTCTCCAGCGTGACATCAACGTCTGCATCCAAGAACTCGGTCATTATGAATGGTTTAATACGCTGGACGGCGCCCGCCGTGATGCTATTATAGATTTGTACTTCTGCGTCGGTGGACCTTCTTTTTCTCACTTTCGTAAATTGATGTGGGCAATTCAGAACGGGAATTGGAAGGACGCTGGCGCAGAGGTGCTTGATTCTAAATTCGCTAGACAGACCGGAAACCGGGCGGTAGAGCTTGCTGATATGCTTGTCAGCAACCAATACACAAAAAGCTAGCAATACAACATCACCTGCATTACAATCTATCTCCAGATTCATTGGAGAATTGTTATGTACGAAAAACTAAAAATACCATTAAAAATCAGCGAAGTAGAATTTAGGCAAGGCCGACAGTTTAAAAACAAAGTCAGCTACTTAGCCTACAAGGATGCTCGCGTTGATCAAAACCGCTTAGATTCTGCAGTCGGTCCCGGTTACTGGCAGCGCAAGCATGATGTTATTGACGGCAACCTTTACTGTTCTGTCGGCATCTACAACTCAGAGATTAAGGACTGGGTGTGGGTGCAAGATGTCGGAACACCATCTAACTTCGAGTCCGAGAAAGGCGCAGCGTCTGATGCGTTCAAGCGGGCTTGCTTCAATCTCGGCATAGGCCGGGAGCTGTACGACTATCCCAATATCGTTATTGATCTGAAAGATGGCGAAGATCCTAAATACCTGCGTCTGCGCTGGGAGGGCTTAACTGATGAAAAGGGTGTGGTTGAGCTTCGCGCTTACAGCGACAATGAGATTCGATACAGCTATACCCGTGACGATGATTGGAAGCTAGATACCTTCATGACCGATAACACTCAGGCGATTCTGAACAACCACGGGTTGATTCAGGATGTCAAAGATTCCATTGAAAGGTACTCACGCGAAGAGAACCTTGAAGAGCTATATGTAGCTGCTGAGCTGTGGTTTGGACTATCACCGCAGGACAGTAAGCTACTTTTCCGGGCTCCATCAAAGGGCGGCCCATTCACCACAGCTGAGAGAAAGGTAATTAAAGAAAAATTTGTCTCGGCACTCAATCAGGAGAGTTACTAATGGCAGATAATTTAGAGTTTGTGAATTTAATGAATGTGAACAAATCACAATACGATGGTTGTGATTACTATCAAACACTAAAGCCGCAAAATATTAAAGAGCTTGCGGACGCTTTGGAGGCTGGCGTGGTAAAGCTGAATAAGAATGGCAATGTTGAAGTCAGAGGCTGGATCAACAAGCCAAAAGACGGCGGTGCTGCATATATTTCTTTGAAGTGGACTAAGACTGAAAGCAAGCCTGCAAGCAATCCTGAAAAGGCTCAAACTATTGATCTTGAAGAGGATATCCCGTTTTGAAAATTGCCAACAGAAAAATTCCAGAAAACGGCCATTATTTAAAAAGTGATTGCGTAGCAGCCTTTCTTGATCTCAAAAAGGGCAGCAGCGAATGCTTGCTGTACGATGAGCAGGAAGAAATGCGTAAGGAGCTGAGCAACATCCACAGCTACTGCCGTAGGCACGATTTGGATTTTAGACCTAAAAGCCGAAAGGTAGAAGATGGCTTTGCTATCTGGAAAACCTAGACAGATGGCGGCATATATCATGTCGCTAGAAACTAAAAAAGAGCGCAGGGAGGCTCTGGGGAGAGTCCCGGAGCACTTCCAAGCGCTTGTAAAAACTCATGTGGAGATCAGTTATGAGAGAAGAAAGCTGGCTAAAAATCGAGCAGCTAACAAAAGACTACGCGAAAGCGGAGGCCAACCGAGCCTATTTGAGTGAATTCAGAAAGTCTAAAAAAGCTATGCTTATGGCCGATGCAGAGGCTAATGAGCCGGGTTTAGCCATTGCTAAACAGGAACGAGAGGCATACTCTAATCCTGAGTATCAACAACTGTTAGAAGGCATCAAGGAAGCCGTAGAGCAGGCTACAGCCTTACGGTTTCAGATTGAAGTTTTCAAAATGAGGTTTGAAACGTGGCGGAGCAAGCAGGCAACGAGCAGGGCGGAAATGAACTTGAGATGAGCTATGTGGTTCGGCGTGAGGTTAAAGATATCTTGCGCCAGAATCCGCTTATGAACAAAAAATCGAGCATTGAGATGATCAAATTTTATAGCGAGCACATGAAGCCAGACGTTCAGAAACGTGCTATCTGGACCATCCAGTGCCTTAAATATAATTTAGCGTGGGATATCAAAACCGATGCGATTAAAAGCTTCAGATAGTTGGTTTAGTAAGTGCGTCAGGGAGAGGGCTAACTGGACCTGCGAGCACTGTGAGACAGTGTACCCGCAGAACTCTCAAGGGCTCCACTGTAGCCACTACTTCGGGCGCCGGGCTAAAGGTACTCGGTGGGACCCAGACAATGCCTTCGCTCACTGCATGAGCTGCCATATGTTACTGGGGAGTAATCCTCATGATTTTCAGCGCTGGGCAGAGGAAAAGCTCGGACCGGGAACCGTAGAGATTCTAAACGAAAAGCGCAACGACACTAATCTGGCTAAAAGTATGCACAAATCGGAGAAGGAGATCGCTAAGCACTATAAGCTGGAGTATGAGACTATGCTCTCTAGGCGAGCCGCGGGTGAGTCAGGCAGATTAGAATTTACAGGATTTTAAGATGAAAAAAGAAGAAGAGATTACCTTCCAAATTATGACCCCAGATGAGCTAAATGAGTGGTTTATCAAGAGCCACAGCAGGTTCTCCGGCAAGGATCACGATGCGATTAACACGATGAACTTTTTTCTCAAGATGATTGAGAACTGGTTCGAAGATAACGAGCAGCACATAGATAGCTATGAAGAGTACGTCACCCGGGAGTTGCATTAAACTTCACCCGGGTTTAGGATTGGAAAGTCGGTCTGGGTAACGAGCCCAGCAAAAGCCGACAGAGATAAGGGGGAAAGATGTCAACTGCCCGACTGGGTAGTATTGTAACACCTCTCCCTACTTTCTCAAACTGGCAGGCACATGCGTTGGTCCGCTCCGGCGTCTCCCGGCATGTAAAATCTGAGGGAAACTGAGAAAGCCCTGTCATCAGCGTTATGAGTGGCTGAATACGCGCTCCAGTTGGGATAACCTCTGGCAGTACGCACATTTAGCGCAGTAGAACGCTCTCAGGCGGCGTGTACGGGCCGTAATCTACTGAGAAGGGCAGACCTACCTCTGGCCCTTTCCCTGTCTTCGATGGCGATTGACGGCGGCATATCACTAAACCGGGGCTTCGGTCCCGGCTAGGGTGAGTATTGCCCTGTAATCTCTCCGGCTCCTAACAGCAGCATAATAAGGATATATATGAATGAGTTAGCAAAATCGTGTAAATGCGGATTACAGATGCAGCAAGTCATTGGATTTGATGATAAAGACCAGCCATTTAGGCAGGGATGGTACTGCCCTGAGTGTAAGGCGTGGGACAAAGCAATACTCCGAGAAAGAAATGTAAAATAAATGTTGTGGATTTGTTGACACCAATGTTTACATCCGTAAAATGGGAACCATAGAGCGGCGCGGTGCTGCTCCTTTGAGGAGAAAAACCGATGACTTTGACACAGAACTTTGACCGAGAATCTGCTATTGAATATTGCAATCGACAGTCGCACGTTATGAAAGGCTTTACTTTTAACTATGACGGGATGAGCGATGAGAAGCTAACTGAGCTTGTAAAGCTGATTAAAAGTTTCATCAGAGACTTCCCAAGCGATTATCAGGAGCGGTAAGGCAATGGCTAACAGATTAAACGCAGGCGAAAAGATTCACCTCCAAGAATATTTTGCTCGCAATGTTGATGGCAAAGTAAAGCTCCGCAAGGTCAAAATGATGGTTGCTGGACAGAAGTTTGATAGCGACATCAATATGTGTGGCGATACGCACAGCGCTCATGACATCAATTTTTTCTTGGACATGAGAAGAAATTATCCTGAAACAGTATGCAAGAAGTGCGAGAAGAAGTTAAAAAGGATCGTCAACGAGGCAGCATGATCTGCCAGCAACCAGCACCAGACCCGCTTAACTGCGGGTTTGTAGGTAGAAACATAACTCAATCGGAGAATAAAATGACAAATTTAAACCTGCATCGAACTATTAATATTAACTTGGAGCGAAGCGATAACTGGATAGAGTTTTCTTTAGAATCAGACGATGGATCAATAGAGGTAAATACATTCTTTGGCGGCTACGGTGACGATGATCAAACCAAAAAACTGATGGTCAGTAACGCACTGATAGATCTTCGCCAACAAATTGATCAAATGCTGCAGGAGGATGAGGCATGAAGAGCATATATAACATTGTGATGGATAACCTTGATTCTTGCATCCGGTTTGGCGAGTGGGACCCTACAGAGCGAGTGCTAAATCTTGTTATTGAGGCGCTCGTTGAGGACGAATCTGCGAGTGTAATTGTTAATGACGCTCATGATGGCGATGATCAGTTAGCTGATATAGCTGTACGGATGCTTTGGGCAAAGGGTGAAGAGATCGAATTATTAGAGAAAAAGTACCGCAAGCGCAGCAATCACCTGCTCAGAGAACACGCGAAAGGTTACATTGATGGATACGAGTCAGATGCGTGGGGCGAGTGGGATCGAGTCTGCGTACCAATGAGGGCGCACGCATGAAAGAATTCACTGCATTTGTCGGAAGCTGCGCGATTGTCACCCTGATGATGCTAATCGTGCTAGCAGGCTGGTCGGTTTAAGTCACGGACAAAAGTCCAAATAAAATCACAAGAATTGTCCGGGGGTACGATGAGGCACAATAAAAACATAGAATTTTGGGCACTGATGGGCGCCCACACAATAATGCTTTCTTTCATGTTAATGGTGTTGATATGGATTTAAGAGAGCATCAGATTCAAGCAATACAGATGGTTCGGGAATCAATGTCTCAGGGTAATCGCCGGGTAATACTGGCGGCTCCCTGCGGCTTTGGGAAGACGATAACAGCAGCTGCGATTGCGAAGTCAGCGGTTGAGAAGGGTAAAAGGGTATTGTTTGTCTGTGACCGGATAAAGCTGGTCGAGCAGTCGATTGAGGCTTACGCAGAGCACGGTTTAGAATTTGGCGTGATCCAAGCGCAGCATCACCTATCAGATGGCTATCGGGCACCTATCCAAATTGCCTCAGTGCAGACTTTGGTTAAGCGTAAGGATTGGCCCCACGCTGATCTAATTATTGTCGATGAGGCGCATGTCATGTACAAGTCTCTTGTTGAAAAGCTAGAGCAATGGAATGCGGTGCCCGTTGTAGGGTTGACGGCTACACCGTTCAGTAAAGGACTAGGCAAGATATTCAACGATGTTGTTGTGCCTATCACTACTCGGCAGCTGCAAGAGCAAGGCTGGCTTTCCAAGTGTGAATATTATGTCGGCAAGAGTGTAGATACGAAGGGTATCAAAACCAAGGCGCTGACAACTGGTGGAAGTGATTATGATCCGGAAGAGCTGGGTAATCGGATGTCTGATGACATCGAGCTTACCGGGAGTATTGTTGATAATTACCGCGACCATAGTAACGGCTTAACGCGCAGGGCTGTGGCATTCGCACCAAACATCGCCTACAGCAAGAACCTTGTTGAGCAATTCAACTCTGCAGGGATACCAGCCGCGCATATAGATGGCTACACGCCGCAGGAAGAGCGTGACATGCTCTACCGTGACTTTGAGCGTGGCGATTATAAGGTTCTCTCGTGCTCTCGGCTGCTAGGTGTTGGCTGGGATGATCCGGGGTGTGAAATCTTAATAGACTGCTTCCCTTGTAAGTCCATAATAGCCTACCAGCAGCGGGCTGGGCGTATACTCAGGACCGCGTCGGGCAAGGAGAAGGCTACCTACCTCGATCATGCGGGCAACGTGAGCCTCCACGGCTTTGCGGAAGATATAGTGCCTGAGTCTCTTGATGACGGCGAGAAGCGATTCAAAGAGACCGAGCAGGTCAAGAAAGAAGAAAAGGAACCGATTACTCATACCTGTCCACAGTGCACTGCAGCGTTTCAGGGCCGCAGGTGTGATTGCGGATACATACTTCCCGCAGATACGCAGATGTTGAAAGACGATGGCACTAAGCTGGTACTAGCCGATGGTGAGACCCTGAAGCAGATGAAGCAGCGCTGGATGTCGGAGCTGATGGACTACTGCCATCGCAAGGGCTTCAATCCCGGCTGGGCATCCCATAAATATCGTGAGAAGTTTGGGGTTTGGCCCGTTGGGTTAGATCGGACACCAGAGGTCTGCAAGTCGAAGGATGTAATGAGCTTTATCACTTACGCCAACATTCGCTCAGCGAAGAGACCCGCCCGTGCTTGCTGAGATACTCCCGCACTTAAACCGAGTAAGGCAGCACGGCTCTAGCTACAGGGCGAGCTGCCCGATCCACGGCGAGGATAAAGATCCTAGTCTTAGCTTAACAGAGAAGGACGGCAAGGTGCTCATTCATTGCTTCGCCTGCGGCGTAAGCGGGCTCGATGTAGTGCAGGAGCTAGGTTTGAGGCCAAGAGTCCTGTTCAGCGATGAGTTGCCGCATGACCCGGACTGGATGCTGAAGAAGACAAAGGACGAGGACCAAATGTACTGCCTGATCTACGAAAGCGCTAGGGCAAGGGGTGATGTGATCCGGGCAAAGGAATTCAGCAGATACAAATTGGCAAGAAAAAGAAATGAGATCAGAGAGCAAAAAAACCTGTAAGCGGAGCCTGACCTACATGAATCGTCCAATGTACGAAACACCAGAGAGCCTCAAGAATGAGGATGAAGTGGCACAAAAGATATCTGCTGCGTGGAATACTAAGCTAAACAAGCTGCCTATCAAGTATCGCGTAGACTACGCTGCGGAGCGCAACGGTAAGATTGTGGCTTGGATAGAGGTTAAGACGAGAAAGTACAACATGAATGACTTCGATAGCTTTATGTTATCATTGGATAAATACAATGCCTCTGTGCAACTGGGTAGCATAACTAATCTCCCGGTAACTCTAGTGGTTCGATGGAAGGACAAGATAGGATACGCTGATCTGCTACACTGCAGGGGCGTAATAAAGATGGGCGGCAGGAAGGACCGCGGAGATCCTCAAGACATACAGCCCGCTGTATACATCCCGATACATGACTTCAGGGAGCTATAAATGTCTAGATTACTGTTTGCTCTATTGCTGACCTGCTGCGTACCACGCGATGAGTTATGCGAGGAAAGGTGGCGCTGGGAAGCTACCGGGCATGATTATGTTGGTATACCCGCGGGCGCCGATTACTGCGGAAGGAATTCAAATGGCTGAATTTAGGTCATGCTTTTATTGTGATGCGACACTTGAGTCTGGCGATATAAAACAACGTATTGAGCGAGATCACTTCCCTGTTCCCAATAGGCTAGGAGGCAAAGATATGGTAGATAGCTGTGTCATGTGCCATAACATGAAAGACCGCTTCAAAATAGAAAGCTGGAGTGTGGAATGGGTTGGGAAGATTATCCAAGACTTCCCCAACTTAGGCAGAGAATCGCGTATATTCTTAGCCAAAGCTATTGATGTCATGATGGATATTCAAGCGGAGAAGCAAGATGGCTAGGCCAGAGAGGGTATTCACAGAGGAAGAGATCGCTGAGGTTGAAAGGCTTGCTCCATCATTAACCCAGCAGCAGCTCGCTGATTATTTCTGTATTAGCGTCAATACTTTAAAGGAAATCATGAAGCGGGATAAGCGCGTTTCTGATAGTTACAAGCGCGGACTGACCAGAGCCGGGATAATTATGGTTGAGAAGCTATATGACAAGGCGATGGAAGGCGATCATCCAAGCATGAAGCTCTGGCTGTCACAAAGGATGGGATGGACCGAGAAGAGCCGTCAGGAGATATCAGGACCAGATGGAAGGCCGATTGAGAAGGACTACCACGTTACCATTGAGGTTGTTAACCCGGGAGACTTAGATGCCGATTAGCGTGAAGCGTATAGGCAAGAGATACAGGCTGGTAGAGCCTGATGGGACCATCGCCAAGAACGACAGGGGCACAGCGATTGATGGCGGCGGCCACAACACTAAGGATAAGGCCGAGGCGCAAAGTCGGGCTATACGAATTCGGAAGTCGTCAGTAGAGATTGAATGAATCTACAGATTGCACCTAAACTACTGCCAATACTAACCGCCAAGCAGCGCTTTGTTGTTGTATACGGCGGCCGGGGAAGTGGCAAGAGCTACGGGCTTGGCTCCCTGAGCCTCCTGAAAGCTCTCAAGGGCCAGAAGATCGGAGCCTTTAGAGAGTTTCAGAACAGCATAGATGACTCAGTACACAGCCTCCTAGCGTCTCAGATAGGCTCTTATGAGCTAGAAGACTTTGAGGTTCAGAACAACCAGATACTCTTCAACGGTGAGGTAGCCTTTAAGTTTAGAGGCTTAGCCCGCAACGTAGAGGCCGTTAAGTCGATGTTCGGCTTTAACCTTTTCTGGGTTGAAGAGGCGCAGACGATATCCTTCGATAGTCTCAAGGCTTTAACTCCTACTCTCCGGGAGCAGGGCAGTCAGATATGGCTGTCGGGTAACCCACGGGCCAGCACTGACGCATTCTCCGAGCGATTCATTAAGCCATTTGAGAAGCAGCTCAACCGTGACGGCATATACGAAGACGATATGCACCTAGTGATCCGCATGAACTATGAGGATAACCCGTGGTTCGTGAAGACACCGTTGGAGCAGGAGAGGCTGCATGATAGGCAGAACTTGCCCAGAGCTATGTACGAGCACATCTGGGAAGGCAAGCACCTTGATACGGTGCAGGATAGTATTATTGAGCCCGATTGGTTTGATGCCGCTATAGACGCGCACACCAAGCTTGGATGGAAGCCAGAGGGTGCTCTTCTTGCTTCGCATGATCCATCGGATGAGGGCGGTGACAGCAAAGGCTACGCACTGCGCCACGGCAACGTGATTCTTGATGTGTGCGAAAAGGTAACAGGTGATTCCAACGAGGGTATGGACTGGGCACTAGACAAGGCGGTAGCAGCTCAGGCGGACCACTTCATCTGGGACTGTGACGGTCTTGGTATAAGCCTCAAACGGCAAGTAGATCAGGCGCTGGATGGCAAGAAGATGGAGTACCATATGTTCAAGGGCTCCGAGTCACCGTATGACCCAGAGATGCCGTACACGCTGGGCGGTAGCCAGAGGGCCAAGACGAATAAAGAGACATTCTTCAATAAACGCGCTCAGATGTGGTGGACCCTGCGAGATAGGTTCGAGGCAACGTATCGCGCTGTGGTCAAGGGCCAATACATAAACCCGGAGGAGTTAATTAGTTTGTCATCAGATATTGACAATATTGAACAATTACGCTCTGAGGTGTGCAGAATTCCACTAAAACGCTCAAACTCTGGTAAAATCCAGATACTAAGCAAGGTAGAGATGGCGAAGAAGCCGTACTCAATACCTTCACCAAATATGGGCGATGCCTTAATGATGTCGATGCACAGCCCTAAAGCCAGCGCTGTTAAACCAGTGACTATAAACTTTGCGGGATGGAAGAATGGCAGAATATGACAATGGCAAAGAGTTAGAGGATCGCGGTGCTACCGAGGATGATCTTGCCTACAAGGCAGATTACGAAGAGCATCAGGACGTTATCGAGCTGCTGGATAAATGCCAGCAAGCAGATAAGGACAACCGGGAGCGCGTAAGAGAGGCGCACTTGTTCTTGGACAAGCGCGATGGTCAGTGGGAACCCTACTGGTGGAACTCTAACGAAGCTAAGCCGCGCTATACGTTCGATATGGTTAATCCCATAGTGGATCAGGTTGCCTCTGAGATAGAGCAATCCGACTACGACATCCGAGTATCTCCCGCTGGAGGCGATGCAACTAAAGACCTTGCCATTGCCTATGACGGCATCATCCGCAACATCGAGCAGATGTCCAACGCCAAGACTACTTATGCCCAGTGCGCTAGGAATATGGTGATCGGCGGGATGGATGGCTGGCGCGTGGTCCAGAAGTACGTTGATGACAACAGTTTCGACCAAGACCTAGCTATTGAGCATATCGGAAACTTTGTAGATCGGGTGTGGTTCGATCCCGCAGCAGAGAATCAAGATAAGTCAGACAGTCGGTATGCCTTCGTGCTTCACGCGATGGCGAAGGATGAGTACGAGGCCCGATTCCCAGAGGGCTCTGGCGAAAGCGTAGATGATGACCGCGAAGGTGAGGCGTACTACGACAAGGCTGAGTGCATTGTAGTTGGTGAGTTTCTGTATTTGGAGTCAGAAGACCGTGAGCTTGTAATGATGTCCAACGGTCAGGTACATGAGGTCAACGAGGACTTTGAGAAGGTTGTAGATGATCTCGCGGCCATTGGTGTGACAGAGGCAAAGCGCCGGACCCGCAAGAAGCACTATGTTTGCTCTCGGTTCTTTGATGCCAAAGACTTCTTAGAAGACAAGAAAGAGACTGTCTTCTGCCGCATTCCCGTGGTCCCGGCATACGCCAACTTTAAGATATTCGAGAACAAGACAATCTACTGGGGAGTCGTTGAGAAGCTGCTCGATCCTCAGCGGGTGATGAACTACAGCGTTTCACGTGAAATCGAAGAGGGTGCGCTGGCTCCAAGAGCTAAGTATTGGATGACAATGGCTCAAGCCAGTGGGCATGAGAAGCAGCTCGAAACTTTGAACACCAACGCAGATCCCGTCCAATTTTACAACATAGACCCAGAATCACCTGCCGTGCCACAACAGCAGGGAGGCAGTCAGGTTAATCCCGGATTGGCGCGGATATCTGAGTCTATGCGAGCAATCATAGGCCAGACGGCTGGTATGTTCGCGGCCAATATGGGCGACAATCCCGGGCTACAGTCTGGCGTTGCTATCAAGCAGTTGCAGGACCGTGGGACCAATAGCACGATGAAGTACAGTCGCGGTTTAGAGATTGCGGTAGCGGCTACAGGAAGGCTCCTAAAGGATGCCATCCCTATGGTCTACGACACAGAGCGTCAGGTTCGCATCCTGCGAGAGGATGAGTCCTACGATATGGTGCCTATCAATCAGAAGGTGATCGACAACGCCACAGGCGAGATTGTCACCGTCAATGATCTGCAGGTTGGAACCTATGACGTTACCTGTCGGGCTGGCCCTAGCTTCCGCAATCGGCAGCAGGAGACGATTGAGGCCATCACGACACTGGCACAGACTGATCCAAGCCTGATGCAGATCGCTGGTGACCTTTTGCTGCAGAACATCTCCACGCCAGCCGCGTCTCAGATCGCAGAGCGCAAGCGGATACAGATGATTGCTGCCGGATTGATCCCGCAATCTCAGATGACCGAGGAAGAGCTGCAAGAAATGGCCGCTAAGATGCAGTCGCAGGGACAACAGGCTCCTGATCCGGCTATGGTGCTCGCGCAGGCAGAACAGATGAAGGCTCAGGCCGACATGATGAAGGCCCAGATAGACGCTCAGAAGGTGCAGAACGACACTTTGAGGATACAGCTACAAGCTCAGAACGATCAGAACGAGTTGGTAGCGGAGCAGGCCAAGACGCAGGTTGATGTCTTCAATGCTCAGACCAATCGCATCAAGGCGCAGGTTGAGGCTGAGAAGGTTGGTGCTGTTATAGACCACACCAACATCAAGGCATTTGGTGATCAGCTAGACAACCAAGAGCAGATGACCGACATGATGGATGAGCAAGAGCGCAAGGCCCGGATGGCTATGATGTCCGATGTGGACCTGATGAGGATTGCTAACGGTGGCTGAGCAAACATCTCTGCGACAGTTTATTCCTGAGCCTACTACGTCATTGATGAGCGTAGAGGGCTTATCTGGTTATACACAGCAGAATCCTTTACCAGTTGATGAGAGGGACAGACAGGAAGCCGCAAGGGAGCTGAGCCGCAGAGGCATAACAGCGCAGGCTCCTGTGCCGTCCAATCAGAGCGTGATGGCTGCGCCTACATCAATCAATCCGTTCAATCCTGCGTTCAGAGAGACCGCAAGATCAGCTCTAAATGACTTCTTTGGCGGTAGCAATATTGCAGGCAGAGAGGGCTATCGCACAGGCCAGCTAGTAGATACTGCGGTAGGAGCGATGGACTTCATTCCCGGTGTAGGCGATGCGATGGGCGTAGGAGACCTGCGTCAATCTATTGGCTCTGGTGACCTGATTGGCACGGCAGTGGACACTACGGCTTTGGCTGCTGGGATGATTCCTGTTGTCGGTGATGCTGCTGCAAAGGTTATTAAAAAGATAGGCGATGAGCCTTTACGCGGCGCTCCCAGCACACCAAACATTCCAAATGTAGGGACTGTCAGGATTGGACAGAACCCAGAGGCAGAGGCTGCTGCCGTCAGGGCAACAGAGGCGGCAGGAGTGCCTTACACTTCATTGAGAAGATATGTTCAAGTAAACCCAGAGATCGCAAGCGCTGCTGCAAGGGAATACGATATAATGCAGCACACGCCTGACGATCCAGTAGTTGCTAGTGCATACAACAGAATGATTCAGGAAATGATGCCTCAATATGATGCAATGCTAGAGGCTGGCGTAAACCCTTACTTTATGAAGCCGGGTGTAGACCCGTATTCAAATAGCCCATACGAAGCGCTAATAGATGTTTATGACAATAAAAGGCTTGCAGTATTCCCTTCAGTAGAGGGATTTGGCTCAAACAAAAACTTTGATCCCGGTGGCAATCCGTTACTAAGGGATTCTGGCAGGCTCCTTGGAGGGCAGCCAGCAACCTATAATGACATATTTAGAGCCGTTCACGATTACTATGGTCACGCCAAGCCCGGTGTTGGTTTTAGGGCGATGGGCGAGGAAAACGCCTATCAGTCACACGCTGGTATGTTTAGCCCAGAGGCTAGAAGAGCTGTAGCCAGCGAGACAAGAGGACAAAATTCTTTTTTAAATTTTGGGCCTTATGGCGAGGCAAACAGAACCGCAAATATAGAAGACACAATATTTGCTGATCAAAAGACAGGGTTAATGCCCAGATATGTTTCTGAGTCTGGCTTGGTAATTAACGATGATAAACGACAAAGATTTTTCGATACTTTGCAAGCTGGCGAGAGTGGGCTTCAAGGAGCAATCACGGGCGATGGAAAGCTCAGGCTTATCCATTACAGCCCAAGAGAGATCGAAAGAATCGACCCAGAGCGATACGGAAGAAACTTATCGGGAAGAACCCGAGCAGAACAGAACAGAGCCAGAGGAAACCGAGATTTCATCAAAAGATCGTATTATGGTGTTCCTGCATCACAAAATCCATACAGACCCGAGCGCGGAGTAGGAGAAATCAGGCATGAGATCGAGGTAGAGCCAGAACTCATGTACGATTTAAGGGCTGACCCAGATAACATCAGATCAAAAGCTAAAGACGTTACTGAATACGAAAAGCTGATATCCAACAGCGGTTACACTGGGTATTACATTGACGATTCAAAGCTGGGCAAGGTTGCAGCAATATTTGACCCGTATGACGTTAAGAAAGTTTATACCGTTCCTCTCGTTGCCATAGGCGCACTGGGCATGATGGATAAGGAGGAACAAGAGCCAGATTCATAAATCTATATTAAAATATTTTGATATAGGTATATTGCTTGCAAAACCACAATATGTGGTATAGTTAGGCTACAGCGAACTCCACGCTTTTTTGGAGGCACGGAACGTCACCGTTTATTTGACGGCATTTATGGAAGGTAAGATGGAACAGGAAGATATTGTCGATGAGGCTGAAATAGAGCTTGAAGACGTAGAAACCGAAGGTCA
>Ga0208767_1001003_pt1 | contig 22801 bp, 29 predicted proteins | sample VirMetDEL_Mar_21_FD_184514 | JGI IMG/M metagenome (GOLD analysis project Ga0208767, IMG submission 184514) | Aqueous microbial communities from the Delaware River and Bay under freshwater to marine salinity gradient to study organic matter... | ecosystem: Environmental > Aquatic > Marine >... | reverse complement strand
CCGAGAACGAAGATATTGCCAGAAAAAGCACTAACTACACCCACTACTATAAGTATGTTTTTTAACGACAGTTCTATATTCATTTACCACAAGTACACTTTCCATCTTCGCAACAAGGATTAATCATTTAGGATATTTCTCCTTAACTGCTTTACAGTCATCTATGTATTTTTGTTTTTGTGCATCATCACCTTTAACAATAGCATCTAAGTAATCTGCCATTGGTGGATATTCTGCTTGTCTTTTTCTTGCGTATTCTTGTGCATCATATTCTGTAATTAATTCTGCGTGTTTATCTGTAATTTGCTTTTCAGTAATATTACTAGGGTTTCCATCTTCCCAAACTAAAGTAGATAAATCTTCATTTTGATAAATACATTTTGCGTTAGAGTCTAATAAAATTATTGCATCAATATAATTTGGTTTATGTGTCATGCTAATACCTCAAAAGCTGTTATGTTATGTGGTAATCTTGTAGCAAAATCTGTATTATCATTTCCAATCGCTCTACCAACATAATATGTACCACTATAAGAAGCACCTAAAGTACCTCGTAATTTATAAGTAACTGCACTCGTTGTATTTGGACTATCAAGAAAATTTTGACCTGCCATAAATTGTGCATGGTCATAAGGTGTTGTTCCTTGTAATCTAAAAGAATTACCATCTTGTAATTGACTGCCTTGTAAATCTGAGTTGTAATTTATAACTGTACTATCTCTTAATAACTGAACATGAATAGTCGCTGAAGTTGTTTGAGCCACATGAGCATTATAAACAATTAATACTTTTGAACTTGTTGCACTTGGAGTAATACTAACTGAAATACCTAAATCAACAAATGTATTAGTGCTTGATGAAGAAAAACTATTAATTGTAGCTTTATTAGTTGAAACGATTTGTCCAACCTTACCCCCACTAAAGTTGGCATTAGGCAAAGTACCTGTAACTCCTTGTGCTAAATTTAAAAATGTCTGTGCCATTAATCAGCCTCCTGTATTATTAAATTCTCAGCATCTACTTCAGCTTGAATATCACTTGGAAGATTATCTCTGTTTTCACTCAACCATTCTTGAAATTCTTTATCTGTTCCAATGCATGACCTTTTTCCATTGCCATATATTTTAACTTCTGGTGTATCATTTATTGTATGTACTATTGAATAACTCATAATTCTGCACTCCATGCTAAGTATGCTGTATTATTTTGTGACCTAGCTAAAGCTGCTGCTCCGTTTGTAATTCCATGATTTGTTTTTTTAAAAATCACCAAAGCTCTATCAAGGTCAGTATTAGAATAAACTGGTACAACATCACAAGTAGTATTAAAAGTTGTTCGTATTGCATAATGTGAAGCTGTTCCGTTTGTTTCAATAGCACTTGGAGATGTTCTCATTGTAACAGAAAAAGGCACAAATATTTGAGCATCATTGTTACCATCAATATTACCACTTCCAAAATATCCTCCATCTGCATTGGCTATTTTATAATAATATCTCTGACACCTAGCTAAATTATCTCCATAACTTTCATGTTGAAAAGGTGGTATAGTAGAAGAAGTATATTCGCCTATTTCTAATTGAACACCTGTAAGATACCAGTTGTTTGATGTGCTATCAAAAAGATTAACTTGATTTGATGTTGCTTTAAATGGTGTTGCATCTGTCCAAGTTGTAGTTGCCGAAGCATGGTCATCAGAGCCACAAGCTAAATGCCAACATAATCTAAATCCCATAGTATTATCATTATTAAGTGTATGAGCAGAATTACCAGTCCATGTTAATACTTTTTGTTCCCATGTATTAGCTTGGCTAATTGAGTATTCAAAAAGTAAATAACTTTCATTTGATATTGTTTCTTCTTTTACTTGCACACAGTATGTGCCTGTCTTGTTTGATTTAACCCAAAACGATAAAGTTGCTTTTGGTGGAGAAGCAGAGCCATGTTGTAAAACTTGAACATCTTGACCTTCAAGAGCATATGTAAAAGCTAAATTTTTTCCACCATCTATTGTTTCAGTTGCATTTGGTGATATTTTTAATGATTTACGAAATGTTGTATTTGATGGTGCGTCATTCTCCTGTGTAAATGTAGCATTTCCAGTAGAGCCACCTCCTGTATTAAATTGAAATCTATCTACTGTTTTATAACCACCACCTGTTGTAGAAACACTTGTACCTCTTTGAGCCACAGCCATATCGCCATTTATTATAATGGGGGATACATTAGGTCTTGAAGTAGGAATAACACCACTAGCAATTTTACTAGAAGTTACAGCACCACTACCAATTTTAGCTGTTGTTACTGCGTCTGCACCAAGTTTAGCTGTCGTTATGGAACTGTCGGATACTGTCGTTAGTAGTCCAACTCCAAAATGGCGAATATTATTGCATACACTACTAGCCGACGGCACAAAATCAAAAGTCACAGTAGCATTATTTACAGAGTAGTTATTTGCTTGGATTACTCCGTCAATCTGAATATTTAATGCTGAACTTGAAACTGGAGTAAATGCTACTCCGTTTTTTGTTAGGTTAAATGTTGCGTCACTTCCATTGAAAGATAAATTATCTAAAGTTGATATGTTATCTATTTGGTCAATTCCTCTTCCTATATAATTGCTCATAATTTTAACATCTCCTCTGAAACCTTATCCCATGACAATTCTAAATGAGGATTTGTTTTTGTTGTTATTGCTGTATCATCAGCATCTTTACCTGTAACCCATTCTATTTTATTAAATAAAGTTTCATTCATAACAATATCATTTTCATCATAACTTAAATGCCACTCGGCTGAACTCTTTAAAGTTTTTACAGCTTGTCCAAATTTATCAAGATTACTAATCATGCACCAATCTCCATTAATGTTAAGTTACTTTTATTGCCACCTTCATTATGAATATGAACTTGTCCACCTGCCGAACTTGCAAAATAAATTTTGTAAGCTACTGTTTGTCCAACAGTATAACTTGGAGTATCTACAACTTGAAAAGAAGGTAAACCACTTACTGAACCTGCACCTTGATAAAAATAAATAGAATTAAAAGTAAAGTCATCATCAAAATGAGCAAAACTTGCTCCATTAATTGACCTGTATATTCTAAGTTTACATGAGTTATTACCCGCACTTGTATTTGCAGGAAAAGTGTACTCAATTCTAATTTTTGAATTAGCAGATGTTGGTGTCATAGTTAGTGTAAAACCAGTAGCAACATAAGAGGTACTTGTTGTTGATTGATTACCACCTACACTTTTTCCATTAACTAATTGTAATAATTTTCCACCACCCGCTCCACTGACACTACCAGTAAAAGCAAAGGTTTGACTTAAATCAATACCTGTCGGTTTTAATAAAGTAAAAGCCATTATTCACTCTCCTTTGGATATTTTGTTTTGATTTCTTTTATAGAAGTATAAAAACTTCCAGTTTTATCTAATTTACCTTCATCTATATCGTGCCACAATTTATCAAGCTGTTCGCCTATTTGAGCATAACCTTCTTGTCTTACAATATTTTCTCTTACACCAGTTGTTGAATTAAAAGATGAAGTACTATGTCCTCTTGCTCTTTTTTCTTTATAATTCAATTTAACTTCATGTGCGGTATTCCACTCATTAGCTAAAGTTGTTTTTTCAGCATCAGTTAAACTTTCTGTGCCTTTACCTTGAACATCATCTTTATCAAAAGGATAATGTATTCTAAATCTTCCGTTAATTGTACTATTACTCATGATGTTTTTAATCCATATGCTCTTAAATTATAATTACCTAGACCACCAGAATGAGCGGCAATAGTAAAACCTGTCATAGCACCTGTGCTATCTGAACATGAACCTTGTCCAACACCGCCTATTGTATACCCATTTGTTTCTATTCCTGAATACATAACATTAGTAACATACCAATTACCATTATCGCCTGTAGGATTTTGATATTCAAAAAATCCACTCATGTTTTCACCTGTTCCGTTTCCACATCCTTCCATAATTCTTATAGAACCACCACTATTAGAATAAGCACCAGCTATCTCTGCTGAGTTACTTTCATTTCTTCTTAAATTAAATCTATAATTATTTGTTCTTGTAGTACCACCAAGTTTAAATTGAAGATTCATATCTACACCATCATTTTGTGGTTCCCAATTTAAAATATAAATTCTGTAAAAATCATAAGTAGCAGAAAACATATTAGAATCTGTATATGCATTAGATCCACTACCCATGCCAGAAACATTATCTGAATAAATTAAATTCCATGCACCACCACTAGGCTCAGCAAAGGTACTATCTCCTCTTAAAAAAGTAGAAGATGAAGCTGTGCCACTTCCAAGTCTAGCTGTTGGAACAGTACCACTAGCAAGATTAGAAGCATTAAGAGGGTCAGTAGCAAGTTTAGAGTTTGCTATACTTCCTGCCAACATATCGTTAGTGACTGTGCCTGTGTCTGGTGTTTGGGTAGCTACTGCTTTTCCTAGATAAGCAATCTCTACAATATCACTTGCGACTAAAGTTGCTCCAAGAGTAATACGAGTAGAAGTCGTTAAAGATAAATTCGTGCTATCTTGTTTTACAAAATTGACCCATACTATAACATCACTTAAATTGCTGATTGCATGATCTAAGTCCACATAGTTATTGGTACTTGATGTTACTCTTTGTTTTGCTGTTGTTATAAATCCACTCTGAGGTGGTACACCTACATATCCCATATTATGCTACATCTGTTAAAAGTTGTAATGCTACATCTAATGTTCCACTTGAACTACTAGATTGAGCCTGTACCTTATCAGATGTATTTAGAACGATTTTTGGAACTTCTAAACTACTTCCAACAGGTAAAGGTGCATCTTTAATTATTGTAAAAGTTGCTGTTGCTGAGTTGTCATATTTCTTTATCGTTACATTTATTGCACTTACTCCAGTATTTGATAAAGTACCTGCTATTACCATAGACTTATTACTCGCAGTAAATATATCGGTTAAAGAAGCATTTGAAATTGTGACACTAGCATCAGAAAAATTATTAGCCATGTATTTTCTCCTTAACTACCTAATGCAACTGCAAAACTAATAGCATCGCCCAATGATGCTGAATTGTCTAGTTGCGTTTGTATATTTGAGGTCACTCCATTTAAGTAACCATATTCGGTATCACTAATGTTAGTGTTTGCTCCAATCTTAGTTGCCGAAATTCTATTTACATCAAGTGTTATATTTCCTGCTGATGTGACAGGTGTATTAGCAATAGTAAACTCTGATCCAGATTGTGTAAGCCCAATGCTTGTGACTGTGCCACTATTATTTGGTTGAACTTTTTGAAAGTTTACTGCAACTGATCCTAAAGTACCTGTGTTATCAGAAGTACATAAATATATAAAATCAGCCTGTGTACTTCCAGACTGTATTGTAAAAATTCCTCCTGCCAACTCACTTATATTATCGTAGTCTGGATCTCTGGAAGCTGTGCCAGAAGCAACAACTTTATAAACTCCATTTTGTGTAGCATCTGATTGTGACTTAACTAAAACTTTTTGACCTGTGCTAATTGACACCCCATCAATAGTGTCTCCATTTTGAAGATCTGATGATAAATTAACATTTCCTGTTGTAGCAACTTTCATTACATGGCGAACTGTTAAAGCAGTTGCGATTGAGTCCACATAATTTTTCGTAGCGACTTCATTTCCAGAGCTAGGATCTGACATACCAGAGATTGCACCTCCAGTTATAGAAACATTGTTAGAGGCTTGTGTTGAAATTGTGCCAAGTCCTAAATTAGTTCTTGAAGTAGAAGCTGATGCAACATCAGATAAGTTTGAAGCCTTTACTAATTTTGCAGTTAATTGATCTTGTGCATTTGATGATAATGAATTTATGTATTGAAATTCTGTGTTAGAAACTGATCCATCAGCAAGTTTTGTTACTGCAATATTTGATCCTAATTGTGAGTCAGTTACATTGCCAGATAAATTTGAACTTAAATAACCTGTTGCATCTGCTAAATTAAAAGCAGGAGTAGTATCTGCTCCTCCTAAAGCAACCGATACACCACCAAAATTTACTGAGCTATTAGATAAAGCACTATTACCAATATTACTAAGGGTATTGTTTGAAGCATTGATTGTTTTGTTTGTTAAAGTATCGGTAGAGCTTTCTGTAACAACTGTACCATCAATAGCTAAAGTAACATTATTACCAGAAGCACTTGATGTAATTCCAGTTCCTCCAAGTAAACCAAGAGTCTCACTATCAAGATCAATGGCTATTGTAGAAGAGCCATCGCTGATGTCTAGGTCAGAAAGACCAACCTGTGTGTCAACATAGGCTTTTATACTTTCTGAAGAAGCAACTTTTGATGCACTTGCAGAAGAAAAATTATCATCATCTTGAAAAGCTGTACCACTTATTCCTGTATTTAAAACAGGAGAGGTTAAAGTTTTATTTGTTAAAGTTTCTGATCCTGCAAGAGTAGTAAAATCATTATCACTTAATGCTGTGTTAAACTGTGCAGTAGTACCTGTAACAGTATTGTTAGCCAGGTTAATTGTTTTGTTTGTTAAAGTTTGTGTTCCACCATCTGCATAGGCTTTTACTGATTGCTGTGAAGGAGGAAGAACTGCTGAGTTACTTGCCATGTTATCTTCATCAACAACTGACACACTTGGATTAACATAAGGCGATCCGAGATATAAAGATATAGTGGAGTCAGATGCAGATATAGTTCCACTTGCAAAAGTTATAGTTGTATTTGGCGATGAATAAGCACTAGCAGAAATATGAGAATATATAGTTCCAGTATTTGATCCAACAATTTTAACTCTTCTTCCTACATGATGCGTTGAAGTTACATCAGCACCAATAGTACAAGTTGTATTGCCAGTTCTTGTTACTGTTGTACTTCCAGAGCCAGTTCCAATTTCAAACCACTCTTTATCATTCCAAACCTCTCTAATGTCTTTTCCATATTGTCTTAATGCATTATCTACATTTGAAGGAGGCATTCCAGTATTAATATTAATACCATTAATGGCTGTGTTACTTGATGCTGTGGTACTATAATCTTTTACTGTCATTGTAATAATCCTTTATTTTGGCTTTCTTCGATAGAGCTCTGTAACAAACCTGTTGCTCTAGGTAATTTAGTTATGTTGCCTGCTTGTAAAAGACTTGGCAATCTACTATTTGCATTTGCTAATGCACTAAATGGTCTTGATACCATTCCTGCTTTGTTTACAGATTCCCCAACAATACGAGGAGAACTTGCAACTAAAGATTTAGCTAAAGTAAATGGCTCTATTAAACCACCTAATGTTAAAGCACCACCTCCACCTGCAAGAGCTCTACCAATGCCTCTTGGCATAAATGATTGCAAAGATTGACCTGCAAGTTGTGGCAATAACATTACATCATCTACACTTTCTAAAGTTTTAACAGCATCTAATCTGCTACCAAAGTTTGTATTAACTTCATCACGCATAGCTGATTGTAACTTTTTTAATGTAGTAGAAGCATCTGCTTTTTTACCCATTGAAAGTTCTTTCATTAGTTTTTGCTCAAGTTTAATTGCTTCTTCGTAAGTATTCATTACTTTTGCATAACCTGGAACTTGATCTGTAATTTGTTTTTTTATTATATTTCTAACTTGGCTTACTACCATTCCTGCGTCTCCAACATTTAATCCTGTTGGATAACTAGAGTCTATTTTTCTTTTTAAAACATCTAGTCCTTTAGCATTATGTAATGCAGGATTACCTTGAAAATCTTTAATAATTTTTTTAACTTCATCTAATTTATTTGTTGCTTGTAAACCTAATTCAGTAACACCTTCAAAACTTATAGATTTTTCAAATCTATTTATATCATCTAAAACTTTGTTAAAATCTATTGGAGTTTTATCTAATTTTAATAAATTTTTATCTTTAGAATATTTGGCAAGTCTAGTATCGCCCATTCCTTTAAGAACATTAATTGCATCTTTTACTACAACATCAGATTTTACTTTACCTCGCATGTTGTCAATAAACTTTGTTTGTGCTTCGCCACCTTTTTTGCCAGACTTAAATGCTTGACTTATTGCTTCTGATCCAACACCAGTTGTAGCACCTAAAATATTTTTACCTAAAACACCTGTACCTTGTATAGCTTTGCCACCAAGTTTAAGTGTACCAGATATAGGATCAATAACAGAGCCAACTTTTCCTACTTTGGAAGCTATATTACCTATCTTCCCAGTTGTTCCTGCAAGTTTAGGTACAAGAGTTGCTCCACCAGTTAATACAATAGAAACATCACTTAACAAACCCATTGGATCTGTTGCCATTGTTTTCTTTAAATTTTCTAAACCACCATATCTGTCAGCAAAGAAAGTTCCTACATCTCTAGCAAGTTTTTCATTACCCTGTTCTCCTGGTTGAATTAAACTAACAATACTACTTCCTAAATCCTTAATACTTTTTGCAGTTTGTATTGGATGCATAAAAGGTTGAGCAATATCGCTAGCAAGTTGTTTTGTACTTGGAATAATATTCGATAAAGTTTGTAATGCTAAATTTTTATCTTCATCAAACTCTTTAATAAAACCTCTAATATTTTTATTATTTTTATTATCTTTTTTATTTTTTGTTGTTTTAAAATCTGAAAGTGTTGCCATTATTATTTTAGTCCTAAATTGTAAGTTTCATTCAATAACTCTATATTATTTTCAATAAATTCTTTTTCTTCTTTACTAATATCAGACTTAAATATTTCTAATAATTTGTCTCCATCCAATCCTTCATAATCTTGTATTGCAAAAAGACTTTGTTGAATGTTGTTTTTATTATTTTGATATTCTTTTGGATTTAAAAGATCTTCGCCAGTCCAATTTTTTAAAGTGCCAAATTCTTTTAAATGATCGTACATAGCAATTTTTGTATCAAGACCTAACACAGTTTCTTGACGCAATCTTTTTAATCTTTTTATGTTTATTTCTTCAGAAAGATATTTGTTAAATGTAGCTCGAACTAAATTTTCACCTTCTCTTTCAGTAAATTGAGCTCCTAGAGTTGCTCTCAATGATTGATAAATAATTGATTTTATATCATCTGAAACACCGATAGAATCTGGATTTAAAAGAACTTTTAATGCATAAGGAGTTCCTCCTTCTACTGCACCAGTTACTTCTTGATTTTCCATTATTTCAATAACATCGTCTATTTTTTGAACATTCGATAATTGTTGAGGGTATTCTTTTAAAACAAAATCAGCAAGAATACCTGTTGCTGTTTCATCAAATTTAATGTCAGCAGGTGTTAATGTTCCTATGTCTGGATCTGTAATCCCTTGAGTTCCTTTTTCTTTGTTTAAAGCCATTAAGTAAGCAAGCTCTGGACTTTGATTTTCTAATTTATCCCAAATATCTTTTTCTTCTTTATTTAAACTTTCATAAAATTTAAAGTTCTTGATAGAAGCTGTATCTTTAGATGTACCACCTGCAACTGCTTTTGCTTCTTGTTCTTTTATGTCTAACTCTCTTTGAGCAAGTTTATTAGCAAGATCTGTATTTACATTTTGTTGAGAATATTCCATTCCTTTTGCAATAACTTCGCCTAAACTTTTTGGCATAGTAGAATAACCACTAGCTTCTAAAATACCTCTTGCCATTCCTCTGCCAGAAGGAGATGAAGCATAATTTAGTAAGCTATTCATCATGTTTGGTTTAGCAGTTCTATTGTTGGCTGTTGGTATTCCAGGTTGTCTGTTTGATGGTAATAAAGGATTTGGTAATCTTTTATTAGGATCAACATAAGTATTTGGTCTATTACTTCCACTTGATGCAATAGGTGTTGCTACTCTGTTATTTGGATTAATATAAGTATTTGGTCTATTACTACCTAAAGCACTAAAATTATTTTTTTGAACTTTTGCATTTTGATTTAGTATACTTGCATTTGGATATGTTGGATTAGCAACAGTACCACCACCAAACCTGCTTGTGACAGCATTGCCAACATTTTGAAATGATCCTGTCATTTCATCGCCTCTGTATGGATTTTGATAACTAAAACTATCTCTTAAAAGTGATTGTCTTTGTTTAGGCAAACTGCCCATACTAAATAAACCACGATTATTTGGATTAAGAAATTGACTAACTTGAAATCTTGACATTAGAAAAACCCTCCGAGTAATCCACCTATGCCTGCTCCCATACCTGCACCGAGTCCAGGTATTTTACTTGCAATGTCTACTCCAGTTAATGCACCACCTAATAAGCCACCTGCTGTATTTCTAAATACAGGTTGCGTATTTGCAGTAGTTGTTGGAACATTTGCTCCAATAGATCCTAAATACTCTCTTAGTTTGTAATATGGTTTTTGCTGTTCAAAATCAAAACGAGCCATAGCATCTTGTATCTTAGCCATCTCCATACCTTCTTTAGTTGCACCAACACCTGCTAGTGCTTGAATGTCTGAATAGTCTGCTTGTGCTAATTGAGGTGCTAATGCAGTTGCATTAACCATGTTTTCTCTTTCACGATTATATTGATCGCCATACACTTGCGTTCCTACTTTGCCTAATTCTCTAGCAAGTATTTCTTGATTTGCTCCACTACCTAATCTGCCTGCTTTAGAGAATTGTGATTGAACACCACTTGTAACATCTCCTGCAATTTGATCGTATAATCCTTGTGAATAAGGATTAGTTGTTGGAGATAAATAATCTCCTTGTAAAATTGAATTTATTTCATTTTGCGAACTTGCAAGCAAAGGATTATTTAATGCTCTTTGTGTTGCTAAATTTAATGAAGCAGTAGTCTCTGGTGCAAAATCAGTATAAGTTTGATTTGGGTAAAAGTTAGGAGTGCTTGATTGAAACAAATTTTGTGCTTGATCGAATGCTTCTGTAACATAAGGTTTAACAAATGCAGATGGCTCTGAACTTGTTGTTGTTGTTACATTTGTTGGATTACTCCCCTTTGACATTATATCTCCTTGCTAAATAAATAAATTTTTTGTTCATATCCTTTTAACTTTCTTGCCCATCCTTTTCGCCCTGCTACCTCTATTGCTTGACAGTTATTGAGTTTGGCAAATTTTTCTATTTCTGTTTGTATTGGCTCTAACCAATTATTCATGTTGCTACCTCCTGCAAGGAAGTAACGACAAATTCTTTTTTGTGGATACTGTGCAACTTCTGTAACGACTGCACTTTCCACTTTTTTATTCCAACTAATAAATAGTTGAAAGCTATTTTTAATTAATCCTTTAAGTATATCATCTGCTGTATAGCAATCATCTAAAGCCTTTTTTATTAATGGCTCAACTTCATTCCATACTAAATGTATATCTTCTTTCGGTACTTGTATAATCATCCAATAACTACATAACCAAAATTCTGATCGGTATTTGAATTACTGGCATGAGTTAGTGTTGCTGTTCCATCTGCTCTAGCTGATACATATAAATTAGCTTTAGCAGTATTTCCATTAGCAGTAATGGGCATAAACAATATTATTGAATTCACACCTATTCTAGCATCTGCTAATGTTGTTGTTGTTTGGTTTTGACGCAAAGTTATTGTTCCTGTTGAGTTTAACTTTCCATCAAGTGTATTATTTACTGTGTTAGAAATTAATCGTAAATGTTGTGAAGCATCTGGCATACTTACAGGCACTTTTAGATATTGGTTTTGTGCCATTATCTTTTACCTGTTGCTTTTGCCTCTACATCAACTCCAGACATTGTTTTAAAGTTGCCTGTTACATTAACTCTTAGTCGATGATACCTTGAAGTAGATCGCATAGGACAATCGCCATTTGCTTTTATATTTACAGCACTTCCTTCTGTTACTGCATTAGCTTGAGAGCTACGAGTAATAGGAGTTACTGTAATTGTTGTATTACTACTTCCATCTGCATCAACTATCGGTCTAGCTGTAATTAATGTACTGTTTTTATTTTTAGCACCTTCAAATTCTGTTGTATCTACTGTTGCATCTAAACTTGCACCAAGAAATTTTCCAAATTTTTTATCAGAATTAAATCCACTTAAACCAATAATACCTTCTCCATAAGCATAAGAGTCTAAACTATATGGCAAATCATCTATTGATCCAAGAATGTCTAATGCTTCTAAAGTAGTAAATGCTTCTTGTGATGCAGAGTTAATAAAATGTAAGTCTTGGCTACTGCCTGTGCTCCATCTATCAACAGCATAGTTATAACATAATAATTTATTATTAACTGTGCCTGTACCTGTTGCACCACTACCTCTATAAGACCAAATGACCATTGAGTTATTTGGATCTACTGCACTACAGATCCCCTCAAAATTTGAGGTTGTATCTGCAAAGAAAAATTCGTTTACTCTTCCAATCCCAATCGGTGTTAATTTTTGACCACCAGATAATTTATAAAAACCATCTTGAGCTAAGAAAAATATATCACTACCAAAAGAGACAACACTCTTAGGAGCAAAAGCACCTATGTTATCTGCAATCTTATCAAACTGAAAGATTAATGGTGTACCAACATAATCCATTCGGAAGATTGCTCTTTCCATAAAGACTATGCCAAAAGACTCTCCACCAACAATAGCTTGAACTGATCCATGTGTTCCAACAATATCTTGAAAACCAGATTGTGTTGTTTGACTTGGAGTCCAGGTAGAACTATCGTTAAGTCCAGACCATTTAACTCGTTGGTTGTAAACTGTTGATGACTCTGTTGTATAACCACTTACAACAAAGTCTCTAATAACTGCTAAGTATTTTGCTTTTAGTGTAACAAGATCTGAGAAAGCACTATCAACACCTTCTTCAAACTTTTGTATATTATCAGCACCATTCGTTGCAATAATGTTTGCTCCAAATTGTGTAAATGCCCAAAAGTCTCTTGATCCTTCTGTTGTACTGTTGTTGTAACCAGATGGCTTAGATTTATCTTGAAATACAAGTGAACTATCCATTTGGTATAGTTTAGTTGTATCTCCTGCATAGTTAGTTGATCCACTTGCAGAAAAAGAAGTAAATAAACCAACAGGTGTAGTTCCTAATCCTGTACCACTTAAAGAAACAAATCTTGGAAAAGATTTATAACCTTGTGCTAATGGAATTACATTATTAACCTTTATAGATCCTGTATTTTGATAAGCAGGAAGATCTGCTTGTAATTGTCCGAATTGTATATCAGCCATTACACCACCATATATGATGACATCTGTAATGGTGCAGATGAAGTTCGACCTCTCTGTGCTGACTCATTTGCTGATTTAACTCCTGCTAAATATAATGATGCCCAAACTTGTAATCTTTCATCATTCATAATAAATGGCTCACTTTCAGCTAAACACGAATATAAATATAAATCTGGAAAACTTGTTAAAATATCATTTGTTGTATTTGATGCAGACAATTTAGTCGGTCTTTTAAAAAATCCTAATTCTAAAACATCTGTTGTATCTGGAGCTTTACCAAGATGTATTTTGTTTTTAATAATAGTGTAATGCGTAGTAGCTCCATTACCAACTCCTAAATTATATAATCGCATAAAATCTGGTGGAGTTACATATCGTAAAAAACGATATGGACTTGTTTGCAAAGCAACATATCGCATTTCAAGATAACCAGTTGGTAAATCGTAAGCCTGTGTACCAACAACAGTAGTAATAGAAGTGTCAATTTCTTCCATTTCTCTTAATCGCAAATCTCTTGCCATGCGTGACTCTGATAAATCTATAAATGTATCTAAATAGGAAGTTAAATCATCTCTGTTTAAATAATTTGCAATTTCTGTTTTAAGATTTGCGTAAGTGTCTAATGCCATTATAGGTTTCCTTGATAAATTCTAAAAAATCTGTTGTCTGGATCGTTTAACCATTTTTTCATTCTGTCATGGTCTAGTATTTGACCACCATGAGACATAATTCCTTTTTTTGCAAGTTGTTGAACTACTATAAGAGGAATAGATGCAACTTTTGTCATACCTGCATGTTTTCCCAACTCGCCTTTCATCTTGTAAGCATCTGCTCCAAGATTTGCTTCTTTTTTATTTGCGTTAATTAATGGCTCGACATCTTGGACATCTTCTAAATGAATTTTATCTTCACTTTCGTCAAAATGCATTCTGCTTTTTACAATGCTTTTACTATCCTTTTCATCAAGCCATAATTTTTTTGTCATTAGATTAACTCTGTTGCGTACACTTCGCCATCAGAACTTGCCTCTCTAATAACTGCAATTTTATCTGCTCCACCACTTACTTTAACATAAATAACTTCATCTTTCGGTAAGTAAGCAGATGATGTAGTTGCAGTTGGAGAAGCTCCTATTTGAAAATGACATCCATGCGTTCTTGCCACTAACATAATTACAGAAGTTGTTGCTCCAAAAGGGTTTGAAGAAGCACTTGATGAACTTCCACTTGTCAGCTTATGAACTGTTGAAGGTCTGCCATAATATATTCCGAAATTTGACATTATTTATCCTATCTTCTTATAACAAAAGTAATTTCGCATTCGCAAGAAGTTGCAGATGCTCCATCTGTAATCATTTCGATTGCTTGACCTTCTGCTATATCATTAGCTCCAGAAGGAGTTGAAGAGTCAACATCTCCAGGTGCACTTCCAGATTGTGTAATAGTAATGCCACCATTAGTTACTGCTACTCCACCAATTTCAAAAGACAATCCTGCATCTGCTGTAGTGATTGCGTTTTTAATTGTTGAATATATTTTAATAATTTTGCCTCCATCTGGAGCAACTACAAAACTACTACCTGCTGAACTAATATTATGAATTTTACCTACTATAAAATAATCGTTTAAAGTTCTCATTGTTTTCCTTTATCGTTCCGAGCATATTGCTCTTCAATAAAAAAGGGGGAGACAACCTCCCCCTAATAATTAGTTTTACCTAACCTTATGCTAAGTTAAAAATACCATAAGATGCGTTAGGGTTTCTTGCTTCCATAGTCCATTCGCAAAGCATTAATTTTTGAGATGCGTCTGAAGTATCACTAAGATCTTTAGTTTGGAAAGGTCTTAAATAAGCAATCGCCCATTTAGACATATCCAATACATCTACTCTGTTTGCGTTTTGGTATCTATCAGGAACAAATGATACTGTAGAAAAATCACTGACATAAATATCAACAGCACCTACAACTCTTTTATCAGAAATGTTGTTAGTGTTAGTTGCAATGCCATTGAATGAAGAAGCAGTTTGCTTGTGTGTTGAGTTCATTAGAACAACACTTGGCTCGCCACCTAGTTCATAACATTTTTTTAAAGCATCTTTTAAAAGATCTTCAGTAAATGCAACATCTGTTCCACCTGCTTCTGCTGTACTTCCATTTCCAGTTGGCACAGTTCCACCATTTTTATAATAGTTTAATGCTGTAGTAGCTGTACCTGGAATGTTTCCACCATAATAAGTGTCGATACTTCCACTCTCTCTTGCAGTTCCAGATGATCCACTAGCTTTTGCATTTGAAGTGTTAATATTTGCAAACTCAATATCTCTTTTAAGTTCTTTACCTACTTTAGCCATTTGGTATGCAAGTTCTTGACCTCTACCATAATTGCTTACAGCTTGATCTGTTCCTGTTACACCAACAGCTTTAGCTGTAATTTGCGTGTAGTTTTGAAGTTTTACAGTTGGAGCTCTTGTGTCCAATCCGTAAGTGTGACCTTCGACTTGTGCATTCGCACCTGCTGGCTCGAGTGCATCTGTCTGCCATTCATGTAAAGTTTGAGTGGCTGTGCTTTTTCCTGCATTAGAAATAAAAGGTGTCTCAACTGGCGAAATATTGTATATGACATCAGCGAAACTCGGTTTTATACCAACACGATCAAAAGTTTCTGTGACATTAGTTGGAATTGCCATAGTTTATCCTTTATCGTTATTGAAGCATCTCAAGAAACACATCTTGTGCATCTTGTAATCCTCCAGATTGTTTCAGTTTATTCATTCTCTTACTCATATCCTGTTGCCTATCAGACTCTTCTCTGACATTTGACGCATTAGAAGAAACGACTTTTGGAGCTCGTCTAACTTTTTTATCTTGTAACTTTGTATTTTTTAATTGTTTATACCTGTATGCATCTACCAAAAGCAAAACTGCTCTATGATCGACCATCATATCAATTTCTTGTTCCGTATAACCACTTTCCAAAGCAAAGTTTTTAAGATTACGAGTTAGCTCTGCACCTTTTTCTTTGTCAGCATAGACTGGAAGTTTCTCTGCTAAGATTTTGCGTTCATTTTGAATATAATTTTGATAAATTTTATTCTGCTCATCTCTTTGCTCATTTTGAATGCGTTGTTTTTCTTGCTGTGCAAGTTGTAGCATTTCTTTTTGTTTATCGGACTCTGCTTTTTTGCGTACATACTCAGCAGGATTGTCTTGATAAAGAGCTTCCCAATCCACTTTTTCTTCTCGCTGTAAATTTTGAGTTAAGACCTCAAGTTGTTCAGCATATTTATTTCGAGAATTTTTGACTGCTTCGAGTTCTTTCGTTAAGTTTTCTTGCAATGACTCAACATCTTTGCGTTTATCACTTAACTCCATATTCTTTTTGGTATAGTTTTTTTCTAACTGATAGCCCTTCTTTAACTCTTGTAAATTAACTTTATAATCTTCGCCATTAACTTTGACATCATAAAGTGTTTCCTCGTTTTCAGAAGATGCGTCATTTTCATCTACTATTTCTTGTCCATCTAAATCTTCTAACAAGGGATCGCTATTATCTTTTTCAAGAGTAGCTTTCTCTTCTTCCAATTTAGGTGTTTCAGACTCTTCGCTTCCTTTTGCAGTCTCGTCATTATTTAAAAGGTTGGCGAATGCCTGTGCTGTTGCTGTTTCATCATTTAAGATGGTAGAGTCATTAGACTCTGTTTGTGAAACAACAGACTCCTGTGAAGGTGTATCTGCCATTTATTTCTCCTTATTTATTGATCTGTTTAGATGCCAGTTTGCCTGTTTCCATAACAGATTGGATTTGCACTAGAAGGACATTTAACATTTTTTCCATCATGTAAATTTTTTCTCTTCCCTCTGTGTCTCTTATCGGAGAACTTAACCATTCTTGTCGTAGCTCTGCCGAAACTTTTTGTACTGCTTCCACAAATATTTCATCTTCTAATATTCGTTTTGCTTGATGTCCTCTTTGTTGTTCTTTTTCTAAATTCATTAAATGCCAAACTCATCAAATTTATCAACATCTTCTGATCCAAATGGGTTACCACCAATTACAACATTTCCACCACCAGTCATTTGATTACTTGATGTACCACCTCTGCCTGTGCCATAATCTACTCCACCTTGAGTTTGTTGCGAAACAGCAGGTAATGGTGTTCCAGATATAAATGAATATCCTGTGTTGCCTTGACCATCATTAAAATTTTGTTGGTATGTATCTCCAAACACATCAGTTACAGGCTCATTCATATTGTTTGCAGGTAACATACTTTCTATACCACCAACATTTGTGTTTACATTTTTATTAGCTATATCAAAAATTGCTTTATTATTTTTATCAAAGTTACCTGTAAAATAACCTCTTCTTGTTAATTCATCTTTAATAAAATTTTTACGCATTTCATTTTGTTTACCAAACAGTAATTGAAACTGAGAAGGCATAAACATATTACTCATTGTAACTTCTGTGCCTTTACTTGGAAGATAACCAAGAGGACTATTTTTTAAAAAACCACTTGTCATATAATCAAGTAAATCCTCATCACTTGCATTTTTCATATCTTCAATAGACATATAAGGTCGTTCTTCTGGATCATCTCTATCGTTATCTTCTTGATAAGCTGATTGACCAAATTGTTCTATTGGCTGACACACACCATCAACTAACATAAAACCAGGAGGACAAGGATCAACTGGTGTATCTGTTGGTGCACTAAAATCTAATTGTGGATTTGGAAACTGTGCTGATGGATCTAATACACCTGCATTTTCTTGTTCCGTTCTAATATCATATAAAGGATTACGAAAGTTGCCTGCACTATTAACATTAGGTGTAGTATTTAATTTGCCATCTAAATAATCGTTAATAATACCTTGTGCTTGTGATCCTTGCATAAATGGAGTGAATGCCATTAATTTAATCCTTGTTGTAGAATTTTAGAAGCCAATTTTTCTTTTTCTAGCTCTGTTACATTTTGCTCTCTAACAACTTGTGTTGCGAGTTTTTGTTCATCTAAATTAAGTTTTTGCATTTTCATTTGATTATCAGCTTCTAATTTTCTATTTTTAAAATCCATGTCTGCCATTGCCTTTTGTTTACGAAGTTCTATATCTTGTGATGCAAGTTGCAGAGCAGGATCGGGTTTTTGTTCTTGTGGTTGTGGTGGTGGTTGTTGTGATGGATTATTAAAAAATTGCGTTGCATCTTTATATCCACTATTTTGCAAATATGCTTCTATTGTATTGTAAATTGTTTGTGGAGTAACCATACCCATACCACCCATACCAATCATTTTTTCTTGCACATTTAAAACTTGTTGTAAAACTTGTAATCGTTGATCTTGGTTTCCTGTACCTAGTCCTACTTGAACAGTACAATCATAATGATCTGTCCATTCTCTTGGATTCATTGGCACAAACTGACCTCGTAATTTAACTATTCTTTCTTGATCCTGGTATTCACAAATAACAGCAAGAATATTTTTAAATATATCTTTTACTCCATCAGCAAAACTTCTTGCAATAAGCTCAATGCGTTGCGTTGAACTGTTCATCATTTGATTTACTGACTGTGCAGTTGTATGCGATTTGTTTATTGTGTCTGGATTTAATCCCATTAATTGATTTGGTACACCAGATCTTTTTTCTTTTAATTGATCTATCTTTTGCATCATTGCCAAACCTTCGTTTAAGAAATTTGGTGCTTGTATAGGTGTTACTGCATTAGGACTTTTAACTCGTACAATGCCACCTACTCTATTAGTAAGAATGTCATCCAGATTTGCCTGCCCATCAACAACCATAGTTCTTGCGTTGTTTTGCAAATACATATTATCTAAAGTTTGTCTTGTAATAGCTGTGCTCATGTTTTGCACATCAGCCAATAAATCATACATAGATAAACCAAAAAATCTAAATGGCATTGGTATTGCTACACACATAGCAAAAGGAAGATTGTTTATTTCTTCGTTTTCTAAAATAATGTAATTGTTATAACCACTACCACCAACAATAATCTTTCTTAACTCTGCAATGCCATCGCCATCAACATCTGCTCGCATGTAACACTCTGTAATTTGTTTTACACGCATAGAAGGATCAATCATTTGTGCTTCTAAGTCAGTTGTTGCATCATCATACGATCTTCTGACAACAGCTTCGGTATTAAAAACTTCTTCTTCTGCACTAGGTAGGTTTTCAACATCTTTTCTGTTAAAACCCATATCAACTAGCTCAGAAACAGTTTTTGTTACTCTATGAGCAATAAAGTCACAATCTTTGAGTGATTTTGCTCTGGAAGATACAAGTATTTCTTCTGGAGGAACTGCATCTATTTGGCATCTGCCATACTCTTTTGATCTTCTTAGTTCTACATCATAAAATAATTGTAGATCTTCTTCTTCAATAACTTCTGTATTTATTATTTCTACTTCATCATCAATAAGAAGTGCCTGGTATTGTGTTTCGTCTAAGTGTTTATAAGTTTCTCTTTTTTGTTGCTTGCTTGTTTTCCAATACACTTTACAAAAACCATTCTTTTGAAGCAATGCAGTCTTAAACATGGAATGCAAAATACTAAAACCATCGTTATCTCTATTAAAAATAAAGTTACAATAGTCAGTAATCTGCTCTGCATAAGGTACATCTTCAGCATTTTGTGGCTCAAAATTAACCATCTTATCTGATTGTGTAAACATACGCATCAAACTAGGAAGCATGCTCTCTACAACTTCTAATAGATCTTGTGATACAACACTTGATCTACCTTCTACTTCGTTGCCAAGAGGCTCTCCTAAATAATATTTAAGAGCATCTTCTCGTTGTTTTGCTAAATCACTAGAATAAAACCCAAGAGAATTTGTAATCTCCTGTGATATTAATGCGAGTAATTTTGATTTTGATAATTTTGCCATTTATTTAAACTATTCCTAAATTATTGTATTCTAATTCTGTATTCCATTCGCTTGACTGATTATTGCCTACTGCAAAGTATCGAAAAGCATCTGCACTATGTGATGTCCAATCATGGACTGGTTTATTTTTTAATTCGCCTCGTTCATTACTTGCCCATCGGTATTGACGAAGAGCATCGAGTCCATGTTTTGTTTTTTCGTGGTCAAACCAACACCTAGATAAAACCATTCTCACAGCATTAATGCCATCTTCGACAGAGAGCTTTGGAACAATAGAAGTTCTTAGTCCTAAACTTTGTGCTGTCTCAATTCTTGATACTCCAGTTCCAAGTTCTCTGACACTTGCATCATGTGGGAGAAAAGCTGTGGAATATACATATTTTTTTTCATCAAGAACAGTTGCATAAAATTCTAAACTCTCGCCACTATCCTCGTAGTAATCTATAATATGGAATGCACTTCCTTTTTGTTGCACAAACCAAATAGCAGTTTTATCTGCCATCCCAAGATCCCAATAAGTATCAACTTTTAAACTTGTGTCATAAGGAACTTTTGTTATGCGATTTTCTTCTTCTGCTTTTGCAATGCCTTTTGAATAAATAGAGCCTATGGCTGAACTGTCAAAAGAACATTCGAATTCTGCTTCAAATATTTCTTCTGGCATTAAGGCTTTAGCCTCATTAAGCTCTAGCTCTGAAATAATATTCGTTGTACTTGCTTTAAATGTTTCTGCATACCAATCTTCTTGATGTAATGCATGGTCATATAACTGGTGGAAGCTGTTATGACCTTGAGGAGTACCAATAGCAATCATAAAGCCTTCTCTATCGGATAAAGCAGGTCTAATTACCTCAGTCCATAATCTAGGAGGCATTTGAGCCACCTCATCGAGTACAACTCCATCAATGTATAAACCTCTTAAACTATCTGGTCTTTCGCATCCTAATAACTGTATTCTTGCACCATTCGGTAGATCTGCTCTAAGCTCAGTTTCGTGGTAAGTAACATCTGGTAAGACACCAGTATATTCTTTGACATAATCCCAAGCAGTTCTTTTTGCCATTGAGTATGTAGGAGCTAGATAATAGTATCTAGGTCTTGGCAATGTATTCTGCATTGCTTTTTTAAGTAACTCATTAATACAGAGAACAGTCTTGCCAAATCGTCTATGACAGACCAGGACATTAAATCGTTTTAAATTCTTATGGACAGCTTTTTGATGTTCTCTAGGTTTGTAGGGTATGACAATTTTCATACTTCATTCCCCCAAGCATCCCAACCATCTACTTTTTGTCTAGCAAATAATTCTATTCGTGGAAGATCTCCACATAGTTCTACAATGCGATCTCTTACACAATCTGGTTTTCGTGAGTGTTCTCTAATTGGCTCATAAACTACTTGATGAACTGCTTTAGAAACTCTTTGTGGTTTTCCTTTTGTTGCTAATAAACAAATTTCATTATTGGCTCTTGTCCAATATCCTAAACCCCAAAATAGACTATCTGACTTCTTGTTTTTTTTAATCCAACTAAAGCCACAAGTTTTATATGTAAATCCCCATTCTTCTATTGTTTTAATACAATCAATTAATTTTGGATAAGTAACCCATAAAAATAAAATACAATTTTCATCTGCTATGTCTTTAATTGGAAGTTTCCATATTTCATCCATAGACATTGTATTATATTTTGATGTAACATTTCTTTTTCCACCTTCTCCCCAAGTTTGATAATGCCAAGCAGGATCAGAATAAATAATGTTATATTTTTTGTCTGGAAAAGGGATCACGATTTTTCATTTAAAAAGTCTTTCATGCGTGAAACATCTTTGCCTTTAACAACACCTTTACCAGAACTGTCTCCAAAGTTAGATTTTTTGTCTAACTCTTTTACTAAGTCCGTAAACGAAATTATCTTCGGTTTATTTTTAGTTGGTTTTTTTGTTGTCATAAAATTCGTAAGTTAAATTGTGCCGAGTAGAAGTGAGTTCCCATAGCTATTGCCAAGACCTCGTGGGGTTGGTAAAATTATTGACCACCCCTTGTCATAAAAATACACTACATTTACACGACATAGCAATTAATGGCTGTATTCTGCGATAATAATCGGTTTCAGTAACCGATTTGTATAAATTATTATAAAAAATATAAAAAATTCGTGAAGATCCGTATCAAAAAAGATCTTTTTGCGATCATCACAAACAATTATCCTTATAACTCAACAAATACCACAGAGGTTTCATTACTTCTCCCTCTTCCCATTTATTCTTTTCTTAATAACGTATGTGTCCTTATCAATACCAATACGAAACCCATTCGACATTGTATCAACAACATCAATTAGTTTCTCTTCAATACTTTTAATGGATTGTTGGAGATCCTGCGATAACTCCTTCACCTTCAAACTGTTTAACAAACTCTTTAATTTCTCTCTCATTCTTAAACGAAGAGAAGTGTGCCAGTAGCTCTGGCTTCTTCGTTACTTGATTAACTACCATGTAGAACGTAACATAAGGACTAATGACTGTTGCAATCATTTCATCATCATCAAACATTACTTACTCCATTCAATTGAAAACTTTTCACCTTTAGCATTTGACATAGAGATCTGTTGTTTGTCCGTGCCAAACGTTTTTGGACTAAGCTTGCTTGCAAGAAACTGCTTGTGCTTAACAAGTATGTCCATCGCTTTGATGGAATTTAAATTAGCAGTCTT
>Ga0208767_1001002_pt1 | contig 22819 bp, 26 predicted proteins | sample VirMetDEL_Mar_21_FD_184514 | JGI IMG/M metagenome (GOLD analysis project Ga0208767, IMG submission 184514) | Aqueous microbial communities from the Delaware River and Bay under freshwater to marine salinity gradient to study organic matter... | ecosystem: Environmental > Aquatic > Marine >... | reverse complement strand
TATAGCTACTGGTCTAGGAATAGATACAGAAGGTTTAATGAAAACGGAAGAAGAGTTAATGGCAGAGCAACAAGCTCAACAAGAACAAATGCAACAACAACAAATGATGGGCATGGCTGAGAAAGCTATAGCACCAGTTGCAAATAACTTATCGAAACAGGATACTCAATAATGGTAGAACAAGTAGAAATAAAACAAGAAGAAACTACGGCTGAAAAACCAGTCGAAGAAAAATCAGATAGACCTGAGTGGCTACCTGAAAAATTTAATTCACCTGAAGATATGGCTAAAGCCTATGGAGAATTAGAAACAAAATTAGGACAGCCAAAAGAAGAAGCTCCTAAAGAAGAAACTAAGAAAGAAGAAACTAAATCTGAAGAGTCATTAGAGATAGCTGAAAAAGCTGTAGAGAACGCAGGTTTAGATATGAGTAATTTACAATCACAATATAATGAAAATGGTAAACTAGATGATAGCTCTTACGAGTCTTTAGAGAAAGCAGGAATACCAAAAGATTATGTTGACGCTTTTATACAAGGGCAACAAGCTCTTGCAACTCAACAACAAAGCGAAGTTAAAAGTATTGTAGGTGGTGATGACGCCTATAAAAATATGTCTGACTGGGCGGCAAGTAATATGACTGAAGGCGAGAAGAAGGCATATAATCAAGCTGTTAATAGTAGAGACATGGATACTATTAAGTTAGCAGTAGAAGGACTTAAAGCAAAATATGAACAAGCTAATGGCACTGAACCAAGTTTAGTACAAGGTAAGACGTCAGCAACTAGCGAACAAGGTTATCGTTCATGGGCTGAAGTTACAACTGCAATGAATGATAGTAGATATGCGAGTGACCCTGCTTATCAAGCAGATGTGAAAGCAAAACTAGCTAACAGTAAAATATAGTTGTGCGACATGGTATATGTGGCAACTGCCGAACATAATAAGTGAATTAACTTTACCCTTTGCGGAGGACAATCTTGATTATGAAACTGAACATGTAAGGCTTTCTTAAATAACCTTAACAAAGGAGACTAAAATGGCAAATGCAACACCAGTATCGGTGGGCAGAGTCAATGCTTCTGGTACAGAGGACGCCCTATTTCTGAAAGTTTTTGCAGGAGAAGTATTAACTTCTTTTGAACAGGCTTCAGTAACAGCAGGTGCAGAGATGGTTCGTTCTATCTCTAATGGTAAGTCAGCAACTTTTCCAGTAATGGGTAGAGTAGCGGCGGCTTATCACACAGCAGGTGCGGAAATCACAGGAAGTGACGTAAACCACAACGAAAAAGTCATTACAATTAATGACTTACTATTAAGCTCAGTATTCCTTAGCAACATTGAAGAAGCTAAGAATCACTGGGACGTAAGAAGTGCTTACTCTACAGAAATTGGTAGAGCTTTGGCTTTCCAAAAAGATAAGCATGTATTACAAACTATCGGTCAAGCGGCTCAGGCGGCTACCAACGTAACAGGCGGAGACGCAGGTACAGTATTAACTAATGCAAGTATCGCTTCTGCTACTGCGGCAACTGCGGCAAACGCAATGATTGACTCATTGTTTGACGCCGCTTCTAACTTAGACTCTCACTATGTTCCAAAAGAAGGTAGAAAAGCGTTCATAAGATTAGAAGAATACTACAAATTAGCTAACGCTACAAATGCAGTCAATGTTGACTTCAGTGGTGGTGCTAATGGTGGTGTTGCTGAAGGTAAAGTTCTTAAAGTTGCAGGAATTGAATTAATACCAACTCCTCACTTTGTTGCTTCAAACATTACAACTGCTCTACCAGACGCAGGTTCGGCTACCGCAGGTGCTTCAAAACCACAAGCAGTAAACCTAACTAACTATGTGGCATTAGTTTGTCACCCTAGTGCGGCAGGTACAGTTAAGCTAATGGATTTATCAACTGAAATGGAATATGACATTAGACGTCAAGGTACATTAATGGTTGCTAAATACGCAATGGGACATGGCGTCCTAAGACCTGAAGCGGCTGTAGGTATTAAAGAAGCGTAAGCCTCTTTAACTACATAATCTTAACTAGAGGGCGGACTTAGTTCCGCCTTCTTCTTTTTAAGGGAAACTATGACAACACAGATTACTCCAACTACTGAGCTTCAAGCTGTTAATACTATGTTATCAGTAATAGGTGAAGCTCCTGTTAATACAATTACAGGTAATACGAATGTAGATGTATCAGTCGCTAAAAATATTTTAGATGAAACATCTATGTCAGTTCAAACTCAAGGTTGGAATTTTAATACACAATATAAGTATGTAGTTTCTTTAGACACTGACAATAAAATACCACTACCCTCAAACTGCGTCCAAGCTGACGCCTCAGCAGATTTCCGCTATATGAATGTCGTTATTCGTGATGGCTTTTTGTATGATATGGATAATCATACTGACGTTTTTACAACTGTACCTACACTTGATGTAGTTCTAGTACAACAATTTGAACATCTCCCTGAATATGCAAGACAATATATTACATTAAAATCAGCTAGAAGATTTGCGGCTCGTTTTATTGGTGATAAAGAAATTACTCAATTAGTTGGTACTGATGAGCAAGAAGCACATAATACTTTTAAACAATCTGATACAAGAAGTGCTGATGTAAATATTCTTTCAGGAGACGCTAACACTTACTCAATTATTAACAGACCTCCACGAAGGACATACTAATGCCAGTTGTATCGCAGAGTATTCCTAATTTTATAAATGGTATATCTCAGCAAACACCTACACAAAGAGGTATTAATCAAGCTACTGACCAAGTAAATTTACAAAACAATATTGTAAATGGTTTATCAAAGCGTCCACCTCTTGAATATATAGCAACACTTGATGCTTCAAATGTATTTCCCAACACAACAAAATTATGGAACATACAGCGTGATGAAAGTAACCAATATTTATGTGCTTTCTATGACAATGGTGTAAAAGTATATGATTTAGCAGGTAATGAAAAAACTGTTTCTTATCCTGATGGTAATACTTATCTCAATTCTACAAATCCAAAAGAAGATTTTAAATTAGTTAATATTGCTGACTATACTTTTATTGCTAATAAATCTATTGTGCCTACAGCAGATAGTACAACGTCTGCGGCTAAAGTAGAAGAGTTTTTAATTTATGCTAAGACTTCAAATTATGGTCGAGAGTACAAAGTTGCACTTAAACACCCTAGTATGGCACAAGAGATAGAAGTTATATTTCAAATGCCTAGTGGTAATGATGCAACTACTGATAGTGAATTTAGAGATACAAATAAGATTACAGATATACTTTTAAAAGGTACTTCAAGTACACATTGGAATGGAAGTGCGTCACAAATAGGATTTAAAACTGTTCGTACTGATACAGGAGCTACGTTATCTACTACACAAGGCTTAACAAATTATTCTGGTATTAGTAACTACTTTACTTTTGAGTCTTATGACTCTGTTATCTATGGTAAACCTACTGATGGAAATGCAAACTATACTGTTTCTACTTCTGATGGTGCAGGTAATGCTTCTATGTATGCTATCAAAGATAAGATACAAGATTTTACTAAACTTCCTTACTATGGAAAAGATGATGTTATTATACAAGTAACAGGTGATGAAGGAGATACTCTTTCTGATTATTTTGTCCAATTTAAAGGTAATGGTATTTGGAATGAATGTATTGCTCCTGCTACAAGTGTAGGACTAACAGACACTACAATGCCTCATGCTTTAATTAATAATAATAATGGGACATTTACATTTAAAAAATTAAATTGGACTGACAGAATATGTGGAGACTCTTCATCAAACTCTGACCCTTCATTTGTTGGTAAAGCAATTCAAAATTTAACATTTTATAAAAGTAGATTAGGTATTCTTTCAGGAGAAAATTTAATTTTATCTGAAAATGCTAGTTACTTTAATTTCTTTGCTACAACAGTTACACAAGTTTTAGATACTGACCCTATTGATATAGCGGCGTCAGGTACACAAGTTAATACACTTAAAAATACTGTAGCATTTAATGAAACTTTATTAGTATTTTCTGACACAGCACAATATAAATTAGACTCAGGTGGAGACACAATCACACCTACGTCAGCTATACTAAATGAAGTCTCAGTGTTTGAGCATGATGATAATGTGACTCCTGTAGCGGCAGGTAAGTTTGCATACTTTTGTCAATCAAGAAATAATAATACAGCAGTAAGAGAATACTATGCTGATGATGATACTTTAACAAATGATGGTTTAGATATTAGTGTAGCAGTACAAAATTTAATTCCTGCAAATCCGTATCAAATTATAAGTAATACGATTGAAGATACTTTATTATTTTTAGTATCTGATACAGCAGATGGAACAGTAGCACCTGCTTCTGTAGGTTCTAACGTAACGCCAACAAATGCTGACACAATATATCTTTATAAATATTTCTTTGATAAAGGTGAGAAGGTACAAACAGCATGGTCTAAGTGGACATTTAATGGAGTAAAAATATTAGGAGGTATGACTAGCGATAGTTATGTTTATTTATTTACTGCTGAAGGACAGGATACAAAATTATTTAAAATAGATTTAAGAAATTTAGAAGACACAACTGTAGGTTTTAATGTTCATTTAGATTTACGAAAAAAAGTTACTGGTACTTACAGTGCAGTTACAGGTTTAACTACAGTCACATCACCTTATGGTGCGAAGGCAGGACTTATGGCAGTTGATGCAACTAATGGGTCTAACTATGCGTTAACATATGTCAGTGGCTCTAACTATACATTAGTAGGTAATCACACAAATGTTTACATAGGTGTTCCGTATGAGTCTTTATATACTTTATCACCTCAATATATTCGAGAAGATACAGGTAGAGGACTTATGGCTATTACGTCAGGTCGCTATCAAATACGAACAATAAATTTTGATTTTGAAAACTCAGGATATTTTCAAGTAGAAGTATCTCCTGAGAATAGAAGTACAAATACAACTTATATGAATGGTTATATTATTGGTACAGCAGGAAGTACAATAGGTACACCTGCAATTAGTTCAGGTACACTAAGAGTTCCTGTTCAATGTCGTAACACAGATTTTACTCTTAATATTAAAAGTAGTTCTCACTTACCTATGTTTATAGCAAGTGCAGAAGTTGAGGGTTACTATCATAGACGCTCAAGGAGAATGTAATGAAAGAAAAATATGTACGCATTGCTAAGTTAGCAGATGTACTAGAGTTAGCTCCTAAAATTAGAAAAGGAGATAGAGCAGAAATTAGAGCTTCCGATAATGCTTCACCATTAGAAGCCTTAATCGTTCCTTTTACAATCGAAGGTCATAAAACTTATTCTATCATTGGTACTAAAGAAGAAGGTGTCATAGGTATGTTTGGGTCAACGCCAAGTGCAGAAAAAGGTTATGGCTGTGCATGGTTATTATCAAGTGAAAATTTATTTAATCATACAAGACAATTTTTAAAAGAGTGTCCTTATTGGATAGAGCAAATGAGTGAGGGGTATGAACACTTATATAACTTTGTCGATAAAAGAAATTGGCAATCGCTAAAATGGTTACAGTTTTTAGGTTTTGAAGTGAAAGAAGAATTAGGAGAATACGGATATGAAAAAATACCATTCTTATTAGTGATGAAGGAGACTGAAGTATGTGTGGCGTAAATGAAGCTATGGCAGTAATGAAAATAGGACAAGCTGTTATGGGTCATCAAGCTAAAAAACAAGTGGCTAAAGACCAAGCATGGGCTAATTCAAGAGCTAAAATGACAGCCAACAAAGCCTACTTAGTTGACTTATCTAAAATAGAAACTGAGCGAGGTATGGCGGCAAGAGAAAAAGCCTTAGAAGAATTTAAAGTAGACCAACAAAAGAAATACGATATTGCAAAAATGCACAACTTAGGATTTGGTAATCCTGCTGTAATAATGAGAAGCATAGGTTCTGCGGCAGATTTAGATTATAACCAAATATCTGAAGAGTATATGGGTGATATGTTTACTCTTAATAACCAAACAGATGACGCATACGCAAACTTACAACGTACTTATAATAGTTTAGAGCCTGTAGTTCAGCCTAGTGTTATGTCATTAGGATTAGAGATAGCAGGTGCAGGACAGGGATATTTGGATAAACCTGCAAGTGAAAGAAAATATTTTAAAGATTTTGGTAAACAAACGGACACATCATAATGGCATATAAATCAAGAGTATCAAATAAATATTATGGTTCTACATATGGAGGTAGACCTAATGTCGCTAGAAGTAATGAGTTATCACAAATAGTAAATACACTAAGTAATATGACACCTGCTTTAGAGCAGTATAGTCAGAATTTTATTAATGATAAAAAGAATATTGCTATTAATAAAATGCAAGAATTATATGCGTCAGGTTTAAATGCTGATGACATTAGTAAACAAATATTATCTGGTCAACATAAAGAGCTTTCTAATATGTATGCAGAGTCGGCAATACATGGTCAAAATGGAAGATTTAAAGCGGCAGATGTTATTGCTAAAATTACAGCAGACTTAGATAACTATGACCACACCACGCAAACTTTAGAAGAGTTTTATAAAAATCATATTCCTGATTTTAATGGCGAAGACCAAGCCTATGTTACAGGTTTTGCTACAGTCTTTAATCAATACAAAGCAGAAGAAGCTATTAAAGATGGTGTTATCAGAGCTAAGTATGCTCATAATAAAAAAATGGAAGCAGGTGTTACCCTTTTACAAACTGTTACTGATATAGATAATGATTATTGGTCTATGGTTAAATCACTTAATACAGAGCTTCCTTCTGTAGATGGTCAAAAACAATATTTCTTTAGTAATGATGAAATGAATGAAGTTGCTATACGTCATGCAGAAGTTATTTTACAGACAGCTAAAACTCCTGAAGACATACAAGTTGCTTTAGAAATACTTACGTCAGACAGAGGGACAGGTGCAGGAGGTAATGAATTAGGTTCTCTACTTAGTACAAATCAAACTCAAGTAACAGAATTAGTTTCTAAATTAAATGATAAGAGTGCAAGATTAGAAAATCAAAATAGAATAGATAAAGAAGATGAAAAACAAAAGAAAATTTCTGACATATTAATTTTGGCTTTTAACGAAGAAAACAGAGGTGACTTTGAAATGCAAAATGAGGCTAGAGATTTGTTACTTGAAATAGACCCTCCTTCAGTTTTACAATTTGATAGATTAATTAATGCTGATAGAAATATAACTGTTAATCCTGATGACGTAGATGATTTCTTTGTAATGGTTATTGAAGGTAATTTTGAAAACCCAAGTGATATTACAAAGTATATGGCAGATAATAATATTCCAGTTGAACACTTATCAGGTGCATTAGGATTATGGGGAACGGCTACAGCTAACGCTAAGAATAATTCTGCACCAATACATATGGCTAACTCAACTTATGTAGAACAAATAAGTCTAATAAACAGTGCTATTAGAGGAGCTTACACTGATACGTCAGGTGCATTTCAGGCAAAAGGTGGTAATAACGCATTACGAAAAGCGGCTAACTACATGACTATAGAAATTAATGCGTATGAAAAACGCTATTTTGATGAGCATGGGAAAAAACCTTCTAATGAAGATAGAAGACAGTTTATGCAGACATTAGGTGATTATGTAATGAAAACTTATGGAGACGCTAACACAAATCCTATGGGTACAAATGATGACGCTAAACCTATGACTGTAATTGAACAGGAATTGATAGATAAAGAAAATGAAGAAATAGAGAAACAGAAGAAAATTGAAGAAGAAGAGCAAGTAAAAATTGAAAGTATTGATAAAGGTGTAGAAAATATACTTTATAATTTACAATTAGCTCAAACATTAGCTTTTCCAGTTAATGAATTAAAAGAAGCATTTACTTTTGGTAAAGATGATAAGCAGTGGTTCTCTTTTGAAGGTGCTGAAATAACAGACTGGCAAAATAACACAATTTTACCTGAAGTTGAAAAATTCATTGAGCAGAATATTTTATCTAATGATGTACCTAAACAATATCTACAAGAAATTTTAGCACAAATTAGTGAAGAAGATGCTGACCTTATGGTTAATTATCTTGTAAACCAAGTTAATAGTATAATATCTTCAGATGATTCTTTTAAAATAGAAGACATAGGTAATGATTGGAAAATCGCTAAACTAGAAGACTTATATATTACTCCTGACCAAATAGATGAATTATTCAAAAGATTGCAAATAAAATATAAGGTTAAATAATGGCAAACAGATTTACAATAGAAGATGAAAAACCTATTGAACCTATATTAAAAACATATAGTTTTGAAGATGAGTCGCTACAAGAAAACCAAATTGAAGGAGGCTCGACAGGTATATCCTATAATGTTGATGTAGATACAACAGCTCTTAGAAAACCAATGTCGGCTCAAGCCGCATTAGACGAAATACAAACAGAAAAGTTTTTAGAAACTCTAAGAAGTTATTATGACCATAGAGACGGCGAAGAATTTTTTAATGATGATTTTAAAAGTATGTCTCATGCTGACTTATTAGAGTATTTTTATAATGACAGAACATGGCGTAATAATAATACAACGTCTATGTCATTTGATTTATATAATGTCTTTGCTGATGACCCTGAAAGATTAAGACAATTTGCGTACATACAGGAAACGTATCAATCTTTACCTAATTTTTGGAATGACCCTAATAGAACCTTTGGAAGTTGGTTATATGATTTTGGGGGAGCAATGATAGCTGACCCTATTAACTTACTTTCTTTTGGTATTGGTAAACAAGTAGCTAAAGAAACTTATCAGGTAGCTCTTAAAGAAGCTCTTAAAGGTAAAGTTGCAAAAGAAATAAGTGAACGAGCTATTATAGAAGCACAAAAAGAAGCTACTAAAAAAGGATTAAAGAAAGCTGTACTTAAAGGTGCGGCAGTAGAAGGGGGTATTGGTGCAGGAACAGGAGCATTACATAGTACACTTTTACAAACAACAGCAATACAAGCTGATATTAAAGATGAGTTTAGTCTTAAAGATTTAGGTATTTCAACAGCCGCAGGATTTGGCTTTGGTACAGTTTTTGGTGGAGCTTTTAGTTATGGAGGTTTTAAATTAACATCAAGACAACAGAAAAATAATTCTGTTAAAAACCTTGTTGATTTACATAATTATGGTCGTAGTGAAATAACAGGTAAAAAATTATTTGATGATTTGACTATAACTAAAAAAGGAAATGATTTTTATAAAAACAAAACTAAAAAACAAATAGATGAAATAGAAGCAAAGAATAAAATTAATCCTAATGAAACAATAGACCAACGAATTAAATCATTAAGACAGACAGCTAAAGAAGGTTTACTTAATTCAGATAAGCCTCCTAAGACTATGTTTAATTATAAACGTATGTCTGATGGGACTTTTGGTACAACTGTATATTTAAAAAACGCTGTTAAAGAAATAGCAAATGTTTTAGAAGAAATAGCGGCAACTAAATCTTTTCAAATGATTAAAGAGAGTGCTGAGAGATTAGGCGTTAATCCTCAAGCTGTTATTAAAGCTATGGAAAAGTTTGGTTCTCAAGGTAAAGAATTAGCGGCTACTGTCTTAGCTCACGATATGGTTATTCTTAAAAATATTGATGACATAAAAAGACTAGCAAGTATGTTGGAGTTTGAAAATTTAACGCCAGTTGAAAAATCAAAAATATTAAAAGAATTAACAGAAAGAGATGAATTAGGAAAAGAATTATTAATTGTTAAAAAACAAGTACAGAATAATATAGCTGTAGCTCAAGCGGCTCAACGTATTAATAGACAAGAATTAAATGTAGCAGAATTAATTGTTAATCCTGAAAATCCAAAATTAGCTAAACAAAAAATTGATGGAAACGCTGAAGAGTTTTGGCGTCAAGTTGCTAAGTTAGATAGTAATGAAGCTATTGAAGACGCAATGCAAAATGTTAGAAAAGTAAAGAGTTGGGATTTAGCGGCAGAGTATGTCAATAACAACTTACTTTCTTCTCCTGATACACACATATTAAACATAGCTTCTTCTCTTGTGCAAACACAATGGAAGCCTTTTGTTATGTTGTTAAGAGCGGCAAACATGGGAGTTACAAGACAAGCTAGAGCAGGTACAGTAGCGAGAGAAGCCTTACAAACATACTTCTATCAATACTATTATATACTTCATGCAATACAGGGATTAGGCAGAGGGTTTAGGCAGGGAAGACCTGTGCTAGATGCTATGCAAATGAAAGTTGATAACAACATTCGTCAAGGTCAACTGCAAAGATGGTTTAATGAATGGGGAGATTTATTAACTTCTCCTTTTGGTTTTGTGGGTAAAGGTGTTAATAAATTTGTTTGGAGACCTTCTTCATTTACATTAACGCTACCTCTAAGACTTCTCAGTGCAGGTGATGAGTTCTTAAAAACTATGACCTTTAAAGCTAGAGTAGCGGCACAAGTTAACTCAGCTATAATGAGAGAAAATCCTGAATTAATATCTAGTAGTTTTCTTCAATTAAAAAATAGAAAAGCCTATAAAGCAGAATTTCAAAGACGCTCTAAATTATATCAAGAGAACAGTGGTAAAGCTATAGAAGCAGGTAATGTTAAAGGTACAACAGAAGCAGACGCTTATGAAATTAATGACCCATTAGAATACGCAAGAGACTCTACTTATACGCAATCTGCTCACCAAATGGCGTTTGACCCTAAAACTGGTAAACGATTAAAAGGTAACGTAACAGGCGGTATTTTAGCATGGACGTCAAAACATAGATGGTCAAGAGTATTTGGGTTACACTTTATTAATACTCCTTCAAACTTATTAAGATGGAATTTTCAACACTTACCTTTAGTGGGCAGATACCAATTACAAATGCGTCACATGTTGGCTAAAGATAAAGTAACTGGTAAATATCTAAATCCTGAAAAAGCGGCGGAAGCTAACGCTAGAATACAGATGGGTTGGTTATTGTGGGGTAGTGCATTTATGGCGGCACAATTTGGAATGGTAACAAGTGGTGGTTCTCCTAATTATAAAGAAAATGATGAAAGGTCTGCTTCAACTGGTTGGAAACCTTACGCATTAAGAACACAAGATGGACGTCACATTTCTCTTAATAGATTAGACCCATTTTTAATGCCCTTTTTTATAGCGGCAGATATGACAGAAGCATTAAATAAATTTTTAAAACACAATGAAGATTTACCTGAAGAAGTAGAAAATAAATATGTAGAATTATCTATGTCTGTTATTGCTTCAATGACAAGAAATTTTACATCAAAATTTTATACAAAAAATATGTTAGAAACAGCAGATTTAATTTTAGGTGATGGTATGATGAAAACAAGAGACCCTGAAAGATTAGCGGCTTCTATGTATGGTAGATTTATAAATAAATTTGCACCATTATCAGGTTTTATGCGATATGTTAGTAGAGTTAATGATAGTTGGGAAAGAGAAATATGGGGATTTTCAGACAGATTATCTGCTTTAAATCCTTTAGATGACCCTAATAGAGTTATGCCTCAACGTAATATCTTTGGAGAAAAGATTGATAGAGAAAGAGGGTGGTTCTTTGGCTTAGGCGGAAAGACAGGATTATGGTCTTCTCCTTTTGCTATGACAGAATTTAAGAATAGTATTGTAGCAAAATTCTTTAATGAAAGAGATTTTGATTATACTGCTCCTAGTAAAATAGATAAACACACAGGAATAAACTTAAAAGAAAAAAGATTTAAAACTGGTGAACATAAAGGTCAAACTTACTATGATAGGTGGTTAGAAATAAAGCAGGATATGAAAGTCTTTTATGCACCCTTAAAAAAAGAAGCGTCATTAAAAGAAATTATAGAACATCAAATTACTGACCCTACAAGTCAAATGAATAAACTACCTGAAGGTATTGTTGCAGGTGATGACTATAAACAAAAATTCTTATTAAAAATAGTGCATGATTTTGAGGGGGAAGCCTATGACATTATGTTTAAAGATAATAATGAATTAATCAATCTTCTTAAAAATAGAGAGATATTTATAAAAGAGAAACTAAATTCATCTCTACAAATATGGCTTAAAGCCGTAAACGCTCAAAAATAAAGTTCCCTTCTTAGAAGAGAAATTCACAAATAAAGGATAAGCATGGCTAATAGTTTTGTACGTTACACTGGTAACGGCAGTACAACTGCGTATTCTGTACCTTTTAGTTACAGAGACCAAGCAGATATTACTGTTACTGTAGCAGGTTCAGCTACAACAGCTTTTAGTTGGAATGGTGCAGGTACGACAATTACCTTTAGTTCCGCTCCTGCTAATAGTGCCGCTATTGAAATTAGGCGTACAACAAGTCAAGGAACAAAATTAGTAGATTATGCTTCAGGCTCAGTATTAACAGAAAATGATTTAGATACAGACTCTAATCAAGGTTTCTTTATGTCTCAGGAAGCTATTGATGACGCAGATGATGTTATCAAAATATCAAACTCAGACTTTCAATATGATGTAGGTACTAAAAAATTAAGAAATGTTGTAGACCCTACGTCAGCACAAGACGCCGCAACAAAGAATTATGTTGATACGGCGGCTACTTCACAAGTAAATCAAGCAACAACTCAAGCGACTGCGGCGGCAAGTTCAGCTACGGCGGCGGCTACAAGTGCTACAAGTGCTTCGACTTCAGCTTCTACAGCGACAACTAAAGCTAGTGAGGCTAGTACGTCAGCTACTTCAGCTTCGACTTCAGCTTCAACAGCTACAACAAAAGCCTCTGAAGCAAGTACATCAGCTTCGACAGCTACCACAAAAGCTAGTGAAGCAAGTACGTCAGCTACGGCGGCGGCTAGTTCCGCTAGTACAGCGTCAACACAAGCTACTAATGCGGCTTCTTCAGCAACATCTGCGGCGGCTAGTTATGATAGCTTTGATGACAGATATTTAGGAGCTAAGGCTTCAAATCCTTCAGTTGACAATGATGGTGCAACTTTAATTGATGGTGCATTATATTTTAATACAACAAATAATGTGATGATGGTGTATGACTTAGGTAATACAACATGGCTTAGAACAACGCCAACATCTTCAGACCAAACAGCAATTAATACAGTCAATTCAAATGCTACTAATATAAATACAGTAGCAGGTCAAAATTCAAATATTACAACTCTAGCAGGTATTTCTAGTGATATAACTGCGGTGGCAGGAATATCAGCAGATGTAGCGGCAGTAGAAAATAAACTAACAGAAATAGAAGCTGTAGCTGATGATTTAGCTGAGGCAAGTTCAGAAATAGATTTAGTGGCAGGTTCAATCGCTAACGTCAATACAGTTGGCGGAGCAATCGCTAATGTTAACACAGTTGGCGGTGCGATAGCTAATGTCAATACAGTAGCCTCTAATATTAGTGGCGTAAATAGTTTTGCTGATAGATATAGAGTAGACTCAAGTGACCCTACATCTTCCTTAGATGAAGGTGACTTAGTTTATAATACTTCATCTAACGCTTTAAAATATTACAATGGAAGTGCTTGGTCTTCTGTTGGAGTAAACACAGATGAGACTTCTAAAGTATCATCTAACGACACCACAGCAGGTTTCTTAAATGGTAAACTTGTAGCAGGTACGAATGTTACTTTCACTGAGAATAATAATGGAAGTAATGAAACTTTAACCATTGCGGCAACGGATAACAGTATCCCATTCGCAATAGCATTAGGATAACACATGGCAAATAATTTTTCACAAGCTGACGCAACATTAGCTAATAATAATTTGACTACTGTTGTCTCTGCAACTTCTAATAAGCAAATCGTAATAGGTTTACTTATTTCTAACACAGGTACTACTTCTATAAATGTAGATGCAGTTCTTAATGATGGGTCTAACGATAGATACATAATTAAAAATGCACCCCTACCAACTGGAAGTTCACTAGAGTGTGTTCAAGGAAAAATAGTTATTCCTAGTGGTGGAGCAATAAAAGTCAAAAAAGATGGTGGCACAGCAGACGTAATTGTTTCTTTATTAACTGACGTAGCATAGGAGATACATGGCATATTTAGGTAGTAAACCTCAAAATGGTTTTATCAGTAACGCTAAAGAGCGATACACTGGCATAACTACAGCTTATGTAGATTTAAACCACAGCATATCTTCTCTAGCAGATGTCATCGTATGGGTAAACTTTGTTAAACAAGATAGCACGAATTTAACTTTAACTTCTTCTACTCGTATTACTCTTGGTGGAACATTAGTATCAAGTGATATTGTAGAAATTGCTTATCTAGGAAAAGCAGTAGCTACACAAACACCAGACACAGGCACAGTAACAAATGATATGTTGGCAGGAAGTATAGCAAACTCTAAACTTGCTAACTCTAGTGTAAGTATTAATGGCTCTAGTGTTGCATTAGGTGGAAGCATAACAGGAATTGGAGAAGCTAATACACCTTATTTTGCCGCTAGATTAAATGCAAATCAAAGTGTTAGTGACCAAACAACTACAAAAATTGCTTTTGATACAGAAGAACTTGATAGTGATAACGCTTTTACAACTGGTGCTTCAGCAAACTTCACAGTTCCATCTGGAAAAGCAGGAAAGTATTTTTTAAGTGTTCACACTATTTCTTATCCTAATGATGGAAATAGTATGCTATCTAATAATGTTACATCTATTAGAAAAAACGATTCTCAAATTGTAGAAACATATACTGACTATAGTAATAATCAAGGTTTCACTATCGGTGCTTCTGTTGATATTATCGTAGATTTAGCAGTAGGTGATGTAATAACATTTTTTGCTTACCTAGATGCAATAAGTGGTAATGTTTATTTAAGAGGTGCTACAGATAGAAGAACTTATTGTCACGGATTTAGGATTTCAGCATCATAGGAAATAAAAATTATGAATAATTTAACAAATAAAATAAAAGCATACTTAGGTAGAACGCCAAACTTTACATCAGAAGTAAAATTACAAAATGATACTGGTACAGATTACATCAAAGAGTGGAACGCAACAGATAAACCTAAACCCACAGACGAACAACTAGACGCTTTATCTTCCCAAGCAACAACATTAGAAAACAATGCAATCGCTGTAGCGAACAGACAAAAAGAATATGGAAGTCTAGCAGAGCAATTAGAATACATTACAGAAAATGGATTAGACGCTTGGCAGACTAAAGTACAAGAAATTAAAACAAAATATCCAAAGGAGAGTGAATAATGCCTTTTACTTTATTAAAACCTGATGGAATAGATTTATCACAAAACTTTGATTTTACTGGTACTGTGACAGGGGATAATTCAGGTGGTTTAGTTTATCTTGGTGGCTCTGATACAGGAAGTAATGCGGCTCAAATAAGCGTAGATAATGTATTTTCTTCTACTTATAAAAATTATCTTATGGTGGTAACTAAAGCAGTTCCTGCAACAAATAATGTTAGTATATTTTGGAAATTAAGAGACGATACTCCATCTGATATAACAAATAATTATATGTATAACTTTACAGGAATTTTTTCAGATAGTGGTAACGCAACACAAAGAGCGCAAATTAATCAAGGCGGAGTTCAAATGACTGATTCTGGTGTTACTAATGCTTCAAATAAAAATGGTTTTAGAATGTCAATGTGGATACAAGACCCTTACACAAGTTCTAAATTTACAAACTTTCATGGTACTTTTGGATATATTGATGCTAGCACCAATAACATAGGCGGTTATTTTGGTGGAACACATGAAAATAATGCTTCTGCTAGAGGTGTTACTTTTTACGCAAGCACACAACACATTAACGTAACAGTTAAAATTTATGGATTGGTAGATAGTTAAAATGAGTAAAGTTATAATTAATAATACAATAAGAGACGCAACAGCAGAAGAACAAGCTATTATAGACGCTAGAGAAACAGCTTGGAATAATAATTCTACTAATAGAAAACTTACTGAAATTAAAAGAATAAGAGAACAAAAACTTTTGGAAACTGATTGGTGGGTATTACGAGGTAATATTACAACAGCACAATCAGACTATCGCCAAGCACTAAGAGATATTCCTAGTACCTATAGTGAAAGTGATTACGACTCACTTCTTGATAGAAATGAAAATGGCGAACTAACACACACAGTATGGAGTAAACCAGAATGAGTTACATAGGAAGAGGAATAGACCAAATAGATAACATATCAACTTTAGATAATTTAACATTCAATGGAAGTTCAACAACATTTAACCTAACACAAAACTCGGTAGCTTTTGTACCAGTAAGTGCAGACGCATTACAAATTCAAATTGATGGTGTGATACAAGCAAATAATTTTACAATTTCTGGGTCTACTGTTACCTTTGATTTTGTCCCAAGTGGGAGTTCTGTATGCAATTCAGTTAAACATTTTGGAGTAGGACTACTAACAACAGTTTCCGATGGTGCAGTTACTTCAGCTAAACTTGGAAACAATTCTGTAGGCATAACGCAACTTAATGTTTCTGATGGCTCTAATGGTCAAGCATTAACAACTAATGGAAGTGGTACTTTAGCTTTTGCTAGTGTTGGTGCAAACGCAGATAATTATTTTGCAACAAGTGGTTTATCTTCAAAAGATTTAGGTGTTGGACTTCATATTAAAACTGGCGATAGTGGTGCAAGTGTAGGTGGAAATGGTGATGAGTTAGTTATTGAAGGTAGTGGAGCAAGTGGTTTATCAATACTTTCAGCTAACAATGATGAAGGCTCAATATATTTTGGTGATAATGGAAATTCTACAATGGGTGCAATAGTATATGCTCATGGTAATAATAGTATGCAGTTTAAAACAGGTGACTCTGAAAGAATGCGTATTGATAGTTATGGTGAAATTTTTGTTAATAAAACTGCTAACAACTTTAATGCTAATGGTGGAATGTGGACAGATGGTGGGGAAAGAATAAGTCTTACAAGAGATGGTGATGAAGTAGCTGTTGCAACTAATTTTATTAATACTAGTGGATATCCAATGGCTTTTCATTATAGTGGAAGCACAGTTGGTACTATTCGGTCAACAAACAATTCAACATCATATAACACATCATCAGATTACAGATTAAAAGAAAATGAAGTAGCTATATCAGATGGTATTAAAAGACTTAAAAATTTAAAACCTTACAGGTTTAATTTTAAAAATGATAAGGATAAAACAGTAGATGGCTTCTTTGCACATGAAGTATCTAGTGTCGTACCAGAAGCAATTAGTGGTGATAAAGATGCTATGGCTGTTAAAACAAAATATACGGCTGATGATGTAGAAACACAAGGAGATAATCCGAGTAAAAAAGTTGGCGATGCAAAAACTTATTCTACAACAGAAATAAATGCACAATCTATTGACCAATCAAAATTAGTTCCTTTACTGACAAGTGCCTTACAAGAAGCAATAACAAAAATAGAAACTCTTGAAGCAAGAGTACAAACATTGGAGAACGCATAATGGCACAGACATTTTTAAATTTAACACAAGGTGTTACAGGTACTTTGCCTAATGCCAACTTTAGTGGGGGCAAAGTTTTAAAAGTTCAATCTTATGAATTTACTGGAGATACTCATACTACTTCTGCAAGTCTTAGTAATTTTCTTACTTGTTCTTATACTCCAACAGCCTCAAATAGTAATTTATTTGCAACACTTAGTTTTAGTTATCAATTATATGGAAATAATGCTTCACTGACATCAGGTGGACAAGTTGTTATAGAAACACCTGGAAGTGTAATAAGAGCAACTCAAGGTTTTAGCATAAATAGTATGCCAGCAAATGACCATTATATAGAATTTTCTGGTAACGTTTCTGCTTTTTGGAATCAAAATACAACGAGTGCTTTTAATATAACATTAGGTTGTGCAACTAGAGGAGTAGGTAGAATAAGAATTTTTGGAAATAGTGCAGGCTCGCCATTTAACCCTAGTGCTACTAGATTTACTGTTATGGAGATTGCGGCATGAACAATGTAGATAAAATGTTTAAAGCTATTGAAATTTTAAAACCTAATACACCTTTAACAATTCATACAAATATAATTAATGAAGAAACATTTAATACTATTGAGTGGGAAGTAGATGGTAGTTTTACAACAACTAATCCTCACGCAGAAATCACATGGACAAAAGTAAAAGAGGAGATGGATAAATTATGATTAATCCTTGTTGCGAAGATGGAAAGTGTACTTGTGGTAGATGGCACAAGTAGATGTTAATTTAAAAACAATACTTATAATAACAGGATTACTTTCAACATTAGTAGCTAACGTATTTATTGTAGGTCAATTATGGAAAGATTTTTCTATAATGAAAGACGATATTGTAACCATACAAGAAAATCAAAATGTACTAACCTTAAAACAAGAAATATTAGAATTAAATTATAAAATAAAATCTCTACGTTTAGAGATTGATGGAGATTACAGAGAATGAGTGATTGGAACACCCAAGTAAGTAACTTACAAAAAACCTTAGATGAGATAAAGATAGAAGTTAAGGAAAATAGGAGTGCTATCCAATCTCTCAAACAAGAATTGGCTACTGGAAAAGGTAGCATTAAAGCAGTCATGTGGATAGGGGCGGCTACCGCCGCAATTTGGACAATAATGAAAATTTTAAAGATAGGATAGAAATGAAAACAGACCAAATAGGGAGTTTATTAATGAACGATATTTCAGCATTAAACTTAATAATATTAGTAGTGTTACTTTTCTTAGTAAAAAAGAATAAATGTAACTGCGGCTGTGGCTCATGCTCCAAGTAATAGGAAGTTTATTAGGGGGTAAAGATGGAGCTTTAAAAACTATTGCAAAAGTAGTTGACGAAATCCATACCTCAGAAGATGAGAAACTAGATAAAAAAATATTAATGCAACGTATTCAGCAAAAGTTAGCTGAAAAACAATTAGATGTAAATAAAGTCGAAGCAGGTCACAGGTCAATATTTGTGAGCGGTTGGAGACCTGCAATCGGTTGGGTAGGCGGCTTTGCTTTAATGTTTGAGTTTATACTTTCACCTTCAATAGAATGGTACGCAAAATTTTCAGGATTAGAAATAACTGCTCCTAATATAGAAACTGGTTCGCTTCTAGCAATAGTCACTTCAATGTTGGGTGTTGCAGGAATGAGAAGTTTTGAAAAATCGAAAGGACTAACAAAGTAATGACTAAAAAAGGATTATATGCAAACATTCACGCTAAACGTAAAAGAATTGCGTCTGGTAGTAATGAAAGAATGAGAAAAGTTGGAACAAAAGGTTCTCCTACCGCCGCAAATTTTAAAAGAGCGGCTAAAACTGCGAAAGGAAAATAACATGCCAAAAAAACCAAAACCGAAACCAAAACCGAAACCAAAGGGATACTAAATGCAAAATTTTTTAGACGAGTTTAAATATTCATGGAAAGGTTTAAACAAAAATTTTAGACGTTTTTTAATAGGTGTAGGTATTATCCTGCTAGTTATTCTTTGGAATAACATCTTTTAATGAATGAAAAGGAAAATCCACAAGTAAAACCAAACATAGAAAAGATAATAGAAGAGTTACCTGTTCTATTAGTCACACAAGCCTACAAAAAACTAACTTCAGGTGAAGACCTAACAGCTTCAGAAATGAAAGTGTGTTTAGACGTATGTAAAACATACAGTAGTGAAACTATAGTTGAGAAAGCTAAGAATATACTTGAGGACTTACCTTATGACACTGAAGGATAAACGTATAAAGAATTTTAAAAACTTTTTATACTTATGTTGGAAACATTTAAACTTACCTGAACCAACACCCATACAATATGACATAGCTGATTATCTGCAATCAGATGAGAAAAGAATAGTTATAGAAGCATTTAGAGGTGTAGGTAAATCTTGGATTACAAGTGCATTTGTTTGTCACCAACTATTATTAAATCCTCAAAGAAATATCTTGGTTGTATCTGCAAGTAAAAGTAGAGCAGATGACTTTAGTACATTTACACAGCGTCTCATAGCTGAGATGCCACTATTACAACACTTACAGCCTAGAAATGAACAACGACAAAGTAAAGTTAGCTTTGATGTTGCACCTGCATTAGCTTCACATGCACCCTCAGTTAAATCTATGGGTATTACAGGACAGCTTACAGGTTCAAGAGCAGACTTAATTATTGCTGATGACGTTGAGTCAGCTAATAACTCTCAAACACAACTAATGAGAGACAGATTAGGTGAAACAGTAAAAGAATTTGATGCAATCATAAAACCTAAAGTTGGTAGAATTGTATTTCTAGGAACACCGCAAACTGAAATGTCATTATATAATGATTTAGAAGAGCGTGGCTTTAAAACTAGAATATGGACAGCTTTATATCCTGATAAAGTACAAACTGTAGGATATGGGCATAAGATAGCACCAATTATTAATGAGGTTACAGACAAAGAAGGTAAACCTACAGACCCTAACAGGTTTAATGAAATAGATTTGATGGAACGATTAAGTTCTTATGGTCGTTCAGGGTTTAACTTACAGTTTATGTTAGATACTTCTTTATCTGATGCAAACAAACACCCTCTTAAACTTAATGATTTAATAACTGTATCAGGTTGCTCTACATGGGAAGAAGCTCCTGCTAAGATACAATGGGCTTCAGGACAAGACCAAATAAAAGCGGTTGACCCTGAGTTACCTAATGTTGGACTTAAAGGTGATTATTGGACGTCTCCTCTGTATATGTCAGAAGAGTTTACACCATTTGAAGGTGTAGCTATGTCTATTGACCCTTCAGGTCGTGGTGCAGATAAGACAGCGTATGCTGTTCTTAAAATGTTACATGGTGTTCTGTATTTAACAGACATAGGAGCATTAGAAGGTGGTTATTCTGATACTGTATTAGAGAAATTATCTAACATTGCTAAAAGAAACAAAGTAAATCATGTGGTTATCGAGAGTAACTTTGGTGATGGTATGGCTACAGCCTTACTAAAACCTGTTATGGCTAAGATACACCCATGTGAAATAGAAGAAGTAAGACATAATATTCAAAAAGAGAAGAGAATTATAGACACATTAGAGCCTATTATGAATACTCATAGGCTTGTTATTGATGAATTACTCGTCAAAGAAGACTTTAAACTAGACCCTGACCACCAATTATTCAGACAGATGACTAGAATAACAAGAGAGAAGGGTGCGTTAAGACATGATGACCAAATAGATGCTTTAGCTATTGCGGCTAACTATTGGGTTGAGAGAATTGACAGAGACCAAACTCTAGCTTTTGACCAACATAAAGATGATTTGATTAACAAAGATTTAGAGAGATTTATGGAACATACCATAGGCAGACAATCAAGAGACGATAGGTGGATATAGTACCCTTCTAACAGGAGGTACTTTATGAAAGTATTAGTATTTATCGTTATATTTTTTAGCTCATTTAATGTATTTGCGGAAGATTATCAAGAGAGGTTTGTTAACACTATAAAGTCGTGTTTAAAAGCTCATAACAGCGTCTCAGAGACGTTTATCCCTGAGAGCCTAGTGATTGCTCAAGGTGTAATAGAGTCTAACTGGGGTCGTAGTCGATTTGCTACGGAAGGTAACGCTTTATTTGGTATCCGTACTTATGATTTAGATATACCTCACATGAAGCCTTTGAATAATCTTCATGCTAACTTTGGTGTAAAGATATATGAAAGTGATTGTGACTCAGTAAGTGATTATATTATCTTATTAGAAACATCACATCATTATGAAGGATTAAGACAAACACTAACGTATGAGAACCACACAATGAAAGATATTGTGTATTCTCTTAAAGTATATTCAGAAAACTCTGAGTATCCTCAACTATTACTATCATTAACAAGGAAGTTTTAAATGAAAGACGTCAAAGCTCGTATTAAAGAACATGAAGGATACAGATTAGAAGCCTATAAGTGTACTGAAGGGTATTTAACAGGTGGATACGGTCATCGAATAATGGACGGAGAAGCTATCCCTGCAACTAAAGAAGGTTGGGAAGAGATATTTGAGTCAGACTTTGATACAGCCTGTGTAGGAGCTTCAGAGCTTGTAACTAATCCTGAAGTTAATCAAACCGCTCATGGTTTAGTTGTGGAGATGGTATTCCAAATGGGGACTTATGGTGTCTCTAAGTTTGTCAGGTTTTTAAAAGCGGTGAATGACCAACAGTATAAAGTTGCGAGTATGGAAATGCTAGACTCAAAGTGGGCAAAGCAGACACCAGAGAGAGCTAAAAGTATGTCAGAGGTAATGGCAAATATTTGATAGAAAAATATGAGTAGGTATCATCGATAATGACTATCCAATTTTCCCCATCGCCTCCAAAATTCTAGCCCAAACAGACCAAAAAAAGCCGCATAAACCTTAGAAAAATTGCTGTATTATAGGATATTCAATCCTTTGTATATCAAAGCTAATTAAATGTTTTGTTTGTGTGTGAGCTAGGGTCTATTTTTTTCTAATACATATTAATATGATTAAAGTTCCCATATTAGTATGAAGGCTTATACATAGCTATATAGTATAGCTGTCATTACTCCTTATTAATACATTAGTTATCATTACATATACATTAAATAGATAGGCTTATAATTATAGGCTTATCTATTTTTTTAAATTAATTACAATTATTTTACTATCCGTTGTTGACTTTAAATCATAAATAACTAAATTAAATAATGAATTAAGGGTTTTGCATATTTCGCCCTGATAACAAAAATATAGAGCCTTTAGCGGTTGCGTCCTTTTTGGGCGGTATCTGAACCGAGTTTGTTTTTAAAGCTAAAGGGAAGCCCTCTC
>Ga0208767_1001001_pt1 | contig 22825 bp, 14 predicted proteins | sample VirMetDEL_Mar_21_FD_184514 | JGI IMG/M metagenome (GOLD analysis project Ga0208767, IMG submission 184514) | Aqueous microbial communities from the Delaware River and Bay under freshwater to marine salinity gradient to study organic matter... | ecosystem: Environmental > Aquatic > Marine >... | reverse complement strand
CATCATGGACAAAGCCGTGAACTACATCAAAGGGCAAACTGACAAGCAGAAAGCTTACGATAGTATCGTCACTAAGTACGGGGAAGAGCTTACCGACAAGCAGAAAGCTGGTCTCAAGAAGTTTGTACGATGAAGATTAAACTGAAGGACATTAAATTTCACGGTCAACGGCGTGGGAGTAGCATCCGTAAGATTACTATTCCCATGCCAGACCACTCTTACACTGACCTTAAACCTCGTAAAACCATATACAAAGGAGGTATTAAGAAAGAGAGGATTGTCCCTTGCTGTTACAAATACAGCGGTGTTGTTGACGCTCCAGGACTTATCACCTTTGAGTTTTACTCGGTGAACAAGGTAATCGGAGGTAAAGAGATGAGAGGTGATTTTGAGACAGAAAGAGAAGCACTTAAAGCAATAGACATGTTCCTTATTCGCAACAACAAGGAGCCTAAATACATAATGAAAAGCAAATGATTAACATTCCAAAAATCCTGGAGGAGAAGTATGGCAAGTCACACTTGTCGTACTCCTCTCTCAAGGTCGCACTCGACGATATGGCGAAGTTCGACCTGTACATGAAGAGAGAACTAAAGTTTGAGTCGCCAGCACTAGACTTCGGTACGCTCTACGACATGCTCTTGTTTGAGCGTGATAAAGCGATGGAGTCGTACTTCGTGCTCTCTGACGAAAGGATCCTCGGATGGTGCTCTGAAAAGACTCAGAACATGAAGCGACCCACTATGTCTGCTGAGTTTAAAGAGGTCAAGGCTCAACATGTTGCAGAAGCCGAAGAGAAAGGTAAGAAGGTTGTATCACCTGAAGACTGGCAGATGGCGAACGACATGATTGGCAGGCTCGACTACTGCGGTCTTTCAGACATGTACTTGTCGAGCGGAAACTACCAAGTAGAGTTCAATGAGATGCTTGGACCCGTCAAGGTCAAGGGGTTCCTCGATTGTCTCGGTGATGGGTACATAGTAGACTCCAAGTCCACCAAGTCCATATCCAAATTCAGGTACAGCGTTCGTGACTTTAGTTACGACATACAAGCGTACATATACACCAAGGTCTTCGGTGTAAACGAGTTTTACTGGCTCGTTCAGGAGAAGACGTATCCTTACCTGCCCGCAATAGTAGAGTGCTCGGAAGAAACTCTATTCGCAGGCGAAATGAAGTTCAATGATGCCGTTGACAGAATTACTAAGTTTCTTGAAGGCGACACCACGCCTGCACAAGATTACCTCAAGTTCAAAATATAAGTTGCTACCATATCTATTTTGTGGAGGGGCTTTATTTGTTCTTTACCTAATAGCGATTACCTTTGTATCAATACTCTTAAACCTAATTTTTAATCCATAATTCAATACAGATGAGTGAAACTAAGTATGACTCCGTACTCGTTGGCTGGGCCGACGAACCCAAGTATAACGACAACAACGAGCTTATGAGCTGGAGCGTCCGCCTCAAGGACCACGAGCTCAAAGACATGCTCGATCAGTACACCACCCGCAAAGACGAGGAAGGTCGTGGCGGAAACGTGTATGTCACGCTCTTTATGAGCAAGAATGGTAAGGCATGCGCCCGCGTGTTTAACCCTAACAGCGAGGCCGCTAAAGAGCGCCGTGAGCAGAAGGCCGCCTCCGCACAAGTTGCGCAGGATGACCTCCCTTTCTAAAGGGTTTGGGCTCTACGCCAGATTGGAATGGGGGTTGGGAGACATTAAGTTTCTCAGCCCCCAAACTTTCTCTGGCAAAAAAGGAGACAGGACCTTCACCTTCACAGTTCACACGGAGGACTATGACAAGGACTTCAAGGTGTCTATCCCTAACTTCAAGACTAACTTCCTAATCCTACTCATCACCAACAAAGAAGGTGATAATGTCGTGCTCTTACAAGAAAGACAAGGATGGGAATGGAATGGCGAGAAGGTGAGCCTTGAGTACATAGCTAAAAACCTAGATAAAAAGTGGCATGCAAGACTCACGCCCACCGATATACTCCCTGACGCTTGACATAGCAGTCAAGAAAGGAAAAAGAATACAGAACCTTGAGGCCTGGGCAGTATCGCGATACGACAACCCAGCAGACATCATGGCTCACTGTAAAACGACAATGGACAGACTAAGGAACGACCACTTCAAGAAGTCTCACAAAGGGGAAAGAAGAGTGATTGTAAAGAAAGTCAGGTCCAAGAAAATAGTAGGATACGTAAACAGCAACGCAATATGAAACCTAAGCATTACGATATGAGCATTCCACCAGTGGAGTTCATTGTAGCTAACGACATACCGTTTCTTGAGGCCAACGTAATCAAGTATGTATGTAGGCACAAACAGAAGGGTGGTAAGGAGGACATCCTGAAGGCAATCGAATACCTCCAGTACATAATTAAAGATCAATACACAGATGAAAGTAACATTCTTCCAGACCCTTTACGACAAGAACGCGCCACATCATGTAACCCTACAGACGGCATTAGATCGAATCAAGGAGGGCCAGTCGAAAACCACGATTGAGTCTGTTCGTAATGGCGACAAAGATGCAAAGAAGAAACTCCCGATTGTATGTTTTAGCGGTGAATTCTCGGACCGTAGTGACGAAGGTCTGTTTGACCACAGCGGACTCATTGTACTGGACTTCGATCACATCGACGTTGAAAAATCCAAGACGGTACTGGCTACTGACGCTCACGTCTATGCCTGTTGGGTTTCTCCGTCAGGTGACGGGCTCAAGGCGCTGGTTCGTATAACCAATCCAGAGCGCCACCGCGACCACTTCAGGGCTCTCAAGAACTACTTCCATAAACAATATGACCTTGAAGTCGATGAGTCTGGCGTAAACGAATCTCGTGCATGCTTTGAGTCTTACGACCCAGACCTTGTAATCAACCCAGGAGCCAAGAAGTTCGGGGCGTTTGCGTCAGAGAAGAGCGAACAGATTCAAGAGGCTAAACGTGGGGAGTTTACAGACTATATGAAGCTCAATCTCGCATGCCGCATGATTCGGCAGTGCGATGACGGGGACAAGCATAACACCCTACTCAAAGCCGCCCGTCTTGTGGGTGGTTTTGTAGGGGCTGGCAGGATCGAGGAAGCAGAAGCCGCCCGCGTACTCTTGAGAGAGATACAGAAGCGTGAGATTGACAGCGAAGAGCATGCTATCAAAACCATCCGAGAAGGATTGGAAAAGGGTAAGCAAGACCCCATTAAAGACACCATTGGTGCAGAGCAAGACGCCAAGCGCGAGCTCCTCATCAATGACGGGGATATGTCCTTTATCTCTTCTGACGACGAGGATTTCAGATGGATTGACGATTACGCCAACGGAAGGATTCAGGTTGGCCTCGACACTGGAGACGACAAACTCGATCAACACTTCAGGTACAAGAAAGAATTCACTATCATCAACGGCCACAGCAACGTAGGCAAGACAACCATGATGCTATACCTGATGGTGAACGCCGCACGCAGGCACAACTGGAAGTGGGTCGTGTACTCATCAGAGAACAGGACGGCTTCGTTGAAGATGACCCTTATGCAATTCGCAACTAATCGGAAGATTGGGGACATGACTTTCGACCAGCGAAAGCTGGCCTACACATGGGTGAATAAGCATTTTACGGTTATCAGCAATAAGGAAGTCTACAGCTATAGTGACATCTTGATCTTTCTCCAGAAGATTCTCAAGCAACAGGAGTACGATGCTGTTCTTGTCGACCCTTACAACAGTCTCAAGCTGGAGTTGAGTGGTCAAGGCAACAGTCACGACTACCACTACCAAGCCGCGTCAGAATTCCTTACATTCTGCAACGCAAACGATGTAGCCGTATGGCTCAATATGCATGCCGTAACTGAAGCACAGCGGCGCAAGGGTGACGACGGTCTGCCTGTAGCCCCGTATGCTGAGGACACGGAGGGGGGAGGCAAGTTCGTCAATCGGGCGGACTGCTTCCTTACCATCCACAGAAAGGTGCAGGCTCCAGACAATAACGTCAAGAAAACAACTGAACTTCATGTTCGGAAGGTTCGAGATGTAGAGACTGGAGGTATGCCAACGTCTCTTGATGAACCATTAACCTTTACTATGGATGCCTCAATGACGGCTTTTAGGTCGAATTCCACAGGCGAAAAGCTGTTCCAACCTATTGGACATGAGTTCAGTAACTACAAAACTTTCAAGATATCCCCAAACAATGGATTTTTAAATAAATAAGCTGTAACTTCCCTAAGTGAAGCGAAGCAGAGGACAGACTTCTCGACGGAAGACTGCCAAGAAAAGGGAGTTAGGAAGATACAAGAGCGGATTAGAGAAGACCTGCGCAGACCTTTTAGCTGAATCAGGGCTAAGTTTTTTCTATGAAGAACAGGAGTATCTCCTGATGGATAAGTTCCGATACGAAGGGGTTTATTGGAAGATGACCTCTAAGAAGAAGGAGATGACCGATCGAAGCAACAGTGTTGCGCTCCCGATCAAATACAAGCCCGACTTTGTTGCTAAAGACGAGAGCTGGATAATTGAGACCAAAGGGTTCCTTCATTCTCATCATGATTTCCCAATGAGATGGAAACTCTTTATGAAGTACTTAACAGAGCTTGGAAAACCGTTACCTATGTTGTTTATTTGTAAAAATAGGCAGCAGATAGAGCACGCCATAAGTATAATAAAGAGCGATGAAAGATATATCGAAGGAAGACGTGGGAAGAAGCTACGGCGTAGCAACCGAGAGGATGCACCGACTGATAGCGACCTTCTACGAGGATCTGTTTAACAGAGAAGGGGACCCTAAGAGACACCCAGGCTACGTAATAGAGCTGACTCAGAAATTGAGACAACAGATTAATTACGAGCTGGATCTAGTCCGCGAAGCATCTAACCAATTTTACGAAGCTCATGCTGAGTCAGAATCGGAGGGCCTATTCGGGCTCGACGGGAAGAGTAGCTGAGGTTAGATTCGTGAGAGCGGCAGAGGGGTTAGGTCTTAACGTAACAAAGTCCTCCCGTGAAGAGGACATGAGAGAACACGTAGACTACTGGCTTGCCTTCAATAAAAAGGGTAAGTGGGGGGTAGACGTGAAAGGGAACAACTTGCCCGACGAGATATGGGTTGAGTTGATGAACGTAGGAGGGAATCCAGGCTGGTTGCATGGTAGTGCTAAGATAATAGCATTTGATATGCCAGAGGAAGGTGGATTCTCAGTGGTCGACAGGATTGAATTAAAAGAGTGGGTCGATCAGAATGTTGAGCTTGAACACGTCACGCATAAACGAGATGCATACAGGAAACTGTATCGACGAAAAGACAGGCAAGACCTAATAACTAAACTTATCTTACGGGATCTCAGGGTGTTAGATTCTTACCGTGTGTGGCGGTATTTTGACGATTACTAAGTATCTTGTAGGCCTTTCCGAAAAAAAATATGAAGACAGAAAAACTTATCCCATGGGGTGAGGTAGGATACCCCACGTTCAAGCGAACGTATGCAAGACCTACCGAAAAAGGGTTCACGGAGGAGTGGCCTGAGACTGTTGATCGCGTTGTAGAGGCGTGCAACAAACAGCTCGGTTGTGGATTCGAGGACTACCAGAAAGAAGAATTGAGAAACATTATGCTTGACCTCAAAGGCACAGTTGCTGGTAGGTTTCTTTGGCAACTCGGCACCAAAACCGTAGATCGTCTAGGGTTGCCGTCTCTCCAAAACTGTGCGTTTGTGGTTGTTGATGATCCAGTCCGACCGTTCACTTGGGCATTTGAAATGCTCATGCTCGGTAGCGGTGTCGGATTCAACATCCAAAGGGAGAATGTATACCAACTCCCGAAGGTCGGCTCCACAAAAGTGAACATTGAAAGGAAGGACGTAAATGACGCCGACTTCATTGTTCCTGATTCACGAGAGGGGTGGGTACAGCTCCTTGAGCGCGTCCTTGAGTCTCACTTCTGGCAGGATGGTAGCTGTGAAGACTTTACTTTCGCCACTCATCTTATTCGTCCTAAAGGAGCGAAGATCAAAGGATTTGGTGGTACTGCCAGTGGAAGTGAAGACTTGGTGTGGGGTATGCTTGAGATTAACAAAATCCTGAACGCAAAGTCTGGGCGGCGACTCTCTAGTGTGGATTGCCTCGACATCATGAACATCATCGGTAAGATTGTGGTGGCTGGAAACGTCAGGAGGTCTGCTCAGATCGCTCTGGGAGACTTTGATGACATCGACTTCCTTCGTGCTAAGCGATGGGACCTCGGTAACATCCCGAACTGGAGGGCTATGTCTAACAACTCAGTTGTGTGCAACGACATCTCCAAGCTTCCTGAGGAGTTCTGGGAGGGGTATAACGGAAACGGAGAGCCCTACGGTCTGATTAATCTTGAGACTTCACGTAAGTGGGGAAGGACAGGTGAGTACGAATACCCAGATCCAAACGTACAAGGGTACAATCCGTGCGCTGAGCAGAGCCTTGAGAACTTCGAGACCTGCTGTCTGGCTGAGGTTTACCTCCCAAATATTGACTCTTCAAAGGAATTGAGGAAGGTGTTAACGTACCTGTACAGGGTGAACAAGCATAGCCTCGCCATCCCTTGCGCACTGAAAGAAACCGAGAATATCGTTCATAAAAATATGAGGATGGGAATTGGTGTCACGGGATACCTTCAGGCGACAGAGGAGCAGAAGAGCTGGTTGCAGGACGCATATGTGTATCTTCGTGCCTACGACAAAGAGTATTCTGAAAAGCATGGCTTTCCCACCTCCATCAAACTTACCACGATTAAACCCAGTGGAACGCTGTCTTTACTTGCTGGTGTTACACCAGGAGCTCACCCTGGATACTCTCAGTACTACATTAGAAGAATCCGAATGGCGGCAGACAGTGAGCTTGCATCGGTTGCTCGGAGCAATGGGTACGGTATAGAGTATGTACGTAATTTTGATGGTACCGAAGACCACAGTACAGTGGTGGTTTCTTTCCCGTGCAAGTTCCCTGACGGAACGAAATTCGCAGGGGATATGACTGCCATAGACCAGCTTGAAGTAATTAAGAGGTTGCAGAACGAATGGAGCGACAACTCCGTTTCAGTAACCATCTACTACCGCAAAGAGGAGCTCGACGAGATCCGTATGTGGTTAGATAACAACTACTTCAACGTTAAGTCTGTTTCCTTTTTGCTCCATAGTGATCACGGATTCGATCAAGCTCCGCTGGAAGAGATTACGAAAGAGAAGTACGAGGAGATGAAAGCTTCTGTAACCCCGATCACAAGCATCGACAGCATCTCGCTGGATGAAGTGGAGATCGACAACTGTGATACTGGAGCATGTCCCGTCCGATAAGTGAGTGCTGGATCAGCCAGTTGTATTATCTTAGCACTGTTACACCGACCTAGTGCGGGGTAATTTCGCTACTGAGGGGGAGGCTTTACGGTCTCCCCCTACTTTTTTAGAATCTGCTTGATGAATTAAAAACTCCATATATCGCTTGGTTAGGCGAAAGATTAAATGACTGTATTCCATTAGTGGCAAAATCCGTTTTGTTCACGTAGTACGAGTCATAAGCTCCGCTCTCTCTTCCAAAACACAAGTAATCTCCTTGTATGCATATATCGTCAGATATGGTAAAATCGACCGAAATACTTTCTTGGTAGCTAAGGTCGCTAAAACTATACCTTTGGATAAGACCAAGGAACCCAGCACCTATAACCCATATATGGGTACCGTCAGTAATACAAGAGTGACAGCCTCCCAAAAGAAAGTAATCACCAAAAGTAGAGTTATTAAAAGTGGAGTAAGTGGGATTGTCTGCTGCTATTTGTGACTTTATAGAAGTTGCTGACATTGTAGCCTCACCAGAATTAAGAGCGTTGAACTCATCAACGACATTGGTTCCGTCTACCCAAACCTCTTCTGTAGAAAAATGCTTTTTTATATCTAAAGAAGAATTTGTTAAATCGTATTTGCAAATTTCTGTGTAGCTACTATTCCCGTAAGCTACTATAAGTGTATTACCGTGAATAGTTGGATGGGCTCGCAAACCAGTCGGCATTGGGAACAAAACCCTAACTGATGATTTATCATTTGCCATAGCTAACATGTAGTTATTCCGAGATATAGAGCTATCCCAAGGTGGGGTAGTTCCAGCAGGGACACTATCAAAATACACGCTTCCTTCTACGTATATGTGATCCTCAGTAGCCGTAATTTGCTCGTTATAACCATCAAATACTGGTTTTAGATGTCCTACATAATCGTCAGTTCCATAAGAACTACTAATGGTTCTATTACCCGTAAATTCTGCCAATGTACTCAAGGGAAGTGTCATTCCATCATCGAAAAGCTCAAGCTCATAGTTAGAAACAGAACCAGACAATGGTATCTTTACCATGAAAGTAGTTTTATAAAGATTGTTGTTCATTGGTGTTAAAACCCAGTACCCATCTGTAACTGCGTTTCCATGAAGAACCACTGCAAAATCTATAATTGTATACTCTACAGAGTTATAATTTATTTGTTGATTCGCTTCATCTATAGAGCATCCAGAAAATTTAACTACTCTATTTACGGAAAAATACCTATTAGTATTCCACTCAACCTCTCCATCTGGATCCATAAAATCGCCATTAGAATCCCAAGTTATAAATGAGTTCCCGTCGGCGTATTCAGGGCCTAAAAACCTTTGATTACTGCCAGTCTGCCATTTGTATATGACGTAAATATCATCACCCCAAATTAGCATCTCGTTAGCGTTAATAAAATCTGGGACGTCAGAAGACGGAGGGGTCCAGGAAAAGCTTGAAATACTAGAAGGGTTTGAAAAGTTAGATACATGTATGTTTGAAACAGGCTGGCCTACATTATTGCCATATTGCACGCCTGTGGATCTTTCTATTGAAAAAACATAGTCACTAAGACTTGATGTTGGAGCAGAAACTGTACTAGTAGAGTCTGTAAAAGCTGGTCCTGGGTAGTTCATAAAAGACACAGGAGCTTCACCAGTTAGCTGTATGAGAACCCACACTAAACCAGTCCATAGTAAAGTAGCTGTAGTATCTGCAGAAATGATGATAGTGCTATGTTGCTCCTCAAAAGCATTAGATACAGACACTGTTGCGGTATTGGCACCCTGATTGTATATGTATATAACTTGACCGTTTACAGATCCGTCAGGAAGAGTGTATTGTTCTTCGGGTTGTGACGGTACCAGCCTTACAGAGCTAGAGGTATTCAATATGTCTCCAGCCCCAGTAATTGTTTGCACTGGATTGTCAAGAAATATTGGGTAAATATTTTTTCTTCTCATCTTTTGATTTTTTCTACCGTCCTCCCAGCAAAGTATGCCCCGAATACAGTTAGCATTAATACTTCTAGCAAATTTATGTAATTTTCAGGTGGCATAAATGCCTGGTCAATACCGTCCCAAACCGTAATGATCATATAGAAAACAGTCAAAGCGATCAGTGTTACTGGTCGTATATACTTAGCCAGTTTGACATCTCCTTTAGCGTCAGCCTCCCACCTTCTTGTCACTTGCTCCTGAGCAGATATCTCTTGCTCTGCCGCTAGACGATCAAACTCCAGTTTCTCTTGAGCAGTAAGCTCTGGGCTACCGTCTACTATGCGCTTTACAATACCCAGCACCCCCTTGTCAGGAAGTACATCGCCTACATTGCTTGCTACCTCAGGAAGCTTCTCTTGTATCCACTTCCCGACCTTAGTATCCTTAAACTTCTTCTCGCTCACGGTCGTAAATTTCTTGGAGGATATCGAACAGGACCTTCGTGTGCTCTCTAAAGCTACCCTTGTGGGTTTCTATCGCCCCGTTGTAGTTTTCGTTGATCTTATTCAGCGCCTCAATTCTCTCTTCGTCATCCATTTTTGCGTACTTCTCTGTAGCCATAAACGCCTCCACTTCTGCATACCTCTCTTTACCTGAAGCAGCCATCAGTCTGTTGATCTGCTCGGCATTCAAGTATATTCTCTCTGCCATGAACTCCTGGTCGTCAATCCATGTGTAGTTTTTGTTCAGGTTAGATATAGCCCTTCCGTGATTTCTCTTAATGTTAGGTACATTCATCTTCCTGCCGCTGGCATACCCAGGAGTGCCTACAACCTTTGTAAGGTCTTCTGTTTGCTCGTATAGCCTCCATATCTCATTAGAAACAGGGTCTGCCTCTCCTTGCCTAGACTTAGTGATGTCGAACAACTGATAAGCTATTCCGTTGTTGCCCCTAGGGGTTTGCTTGATCGGCTCACCCTTCCAATTTATTCTCACTGGAACGTCACCCAACCCGAAGGTCCTGTCTTTTATGGTATATGACATCCTCTGCAATATCCTCTCAGATAGCGGAATATCTTTTGTTACCCTTGTGTCTGGTAGGTACTCCCTGTCACCCCTGTAGACAGCAGAAAGGGTGTTGGGGAATACAGTTGCAGAGACAGCTTGGAACGTAGTCCTGAACCAGTTCTCAAAGTTCCTTTCAAACTCCAGAGAATCTGCTGAAGATATAACATCAACGAGATTGTTCATCCCCTGCAAGAAGCTTTGATCCATCATGTAAGAAATAGAAGAGAAAGCTCCAACTCCAAAGGAATCTTGGAGAGCGTGAAGCGGGAATCCAATACCGCTGTAATCTCTTTTTGAAAGCTCTTCTTTATCTACCCCCTTTACGATAGCTCCTATTATCGCCCCCATGACGCCAAGCTTTGTGTAAGAAGCGAAGTTGTCGTCAGGTTGTTTTGATGTGTCCTCCCCTCTCATAAACCTCCTTAACGCGCTTACATTGATGCTGTTTGGAGGGAACTGGTCATAAGCGATGTTCTTCTCTTCATCTTCGTCCCATTCAATAGCTCCAGAGATAATCCCTTCCTTCACCATAAGTACAGCGGTCTGCGCTACCATGCTACCAACTACAATCTTACCGAAGTTCTGAGCCGCCTCACGAGCATCTCCGTTCTTCAGGTTGTTCATGATTCTAGGAGCCGCAACATAAGGAGATACGTATGTAAGGGTATCCAAGAGAATGTTAGCTGGAGTCCTTACGTAAGGCAGGTTGGATCTAACAAGGAACTTACTGATTGCTTTAGAGTCGGCTCCAGGAATCCAATCAAAACCCTTAGCGATCATTCTCTCAAAGAATGCTACTGCATCTTCTGCCGCTTGAGAAGCCCCCGTCTGTTCTTGATACGTTAGTTTTCTACCTTCTCTTTCTGCTGCTTCTCTGGCTTTTACCGTTGGATGCTTAATAAATTGCTTCAACGCTTCGCCCTCAAGTCCTTGATTTATACCAGCTTGGTACAGTTCAATGCCTTCCACATACCTCCTGAACGGAACGTCACCAAGAGACAGGAATCGGAACATCGTTTCAGCTGGGATACCCAGTGTACCTTGAACACCAAGCTTAATCCTCTGACTCAATGGTGCCTGACCGTCAGGACCAAGAGGAAGGTCCCCTTTCCCCATCGCAGACGCTAAAGACCTGAACGGAGCAAATCCTCTATGGACCCTCCACTCGGAAACGTCTTTCTCTTGGCCAGTAATAATCCCGTCCAGAGCCTCCACGAATCCAGTCCCGAACTTCCTTATGCCCCACATGTATGCATTGATGGAGTAGTTCCTTTTCATCGGTGAATCAATACCGAAACTATTGATCAGCCTTTCTACTGGGAGTGCTATCGCATCTACAGCTACTTTTCCTAGGGCATTGATCATGTTGGCTCCTACGTTCGTGATCTGAGACATAGGTGTCAGCAGATTACCCTGTATGAGCATAGTTCCGATCTCTCCCCAACCTCGCTCTATAACAGCGTTAGCGAATGTGTCAAGAAGCCTTTCCGCCTCTTTTACCTCTTCCGTCTTAGCTTTTAATTCAGCGTCTAAGTCTTCGCCAGCAATAGCCCTCCTTACAAGGTCAGCGTGCTCTGCGTGTAAACGAAACAGATTCCCAGCCATATCAGCTAGTCTAGACTCTTGTTCCTCACTGAGTCTGTTTCCTCTTCTAGCTACCTCTCCTTTGATTATAGCTTCAATGCCCCTTGGGGAAGCTCCTTTCAGTTCCCTAAAATGCCTGAGAAGCCTACCAACTGTAGTTCCTATAGCCGATACCTCTTCTATAATTCCTGGTATTGATTCCAGATCCCCTCTCGATACAGCCCTGTTTATGAGCTCTCCAGCGGCTAGAACTCCGAGATCATCGTTTCTATTCTGCAACCTGCCGAGCCCCTCTTCAGACATATAAGAGATTAGCTCTTGGTCACTCTTTTCAGAAAGCCTACCCTTCAGTTCCTTAATAGACTGCGGAGTAAAGTAATTATTGGGATTGTCTATTATCTCTTTCCTTTGAGCTGGGTACTGCCTAGCCGACTTACCAGCCGTCTGCCTTATTTTAAGCATCATAGAAGCCTTCCTTTGGGCCTCCTCCATATTGGACGCTACCTCGCTCTCACTTAGGGCAACCTTGGACTCTATAGTTAGATTGTCGTAAGCCGCCTCTAGTTCCACTCTGGTATCGTATTCGACACCGTTTCTGGAAGCAAAGGCTTTGAATCTGTTTACTGCTTTCTCATACTTAGGACCTCTTTCAGTCCTAGATTTTATCTCTGCGGGGGTTTCCATCTTCCCCTTTTTGAGTATTGGATCCTTGAAATCGTAGTATTCAATCTCTCCTCTGAGGAAAACAGTATTACCTATGATCGTAGCCTCAGAAGCTGACTTGATGGGTCTTCCAGATGCGTCTACAAAGACATTGTGATTGAATGGATTAAAGAAGGCCTTTACCCCATCGAAATTCATTTGATCGAGCCTGTCAGTCATAAACTCACCATTGACACTAGCCATAGGGAATTTATTTTCTTGGAAAGTGACAATCTTTCTTCTCGCGTTTTGATTAACAAAGAGCGTAGGGTTTTTTATCATTACCGCTGGAGAATACCTAAGCGCCTCACCTGTAGCGGTCTTGTTGTGCATGGTTTGCACAGGAACACCCGTATTCTTCATTACGTTAAGGTTCAACCTAACACCCACGATCTGACCTTCTTTCACTTCGCTATTTTTCTCCATGATCCTCATAGAGGTAGCATCAGTAGACAGCGCATCGTTTACCAACTTATCTGTTATCCTGGTCCCGTCTCTAAGTACGGCAACCTCTGCGGCAGATCTGTTTCTGAACAACGGAGATTCAGCAGCGTTTTGCTTGTTGTTTTCTGGAGGGAACACAAGCATCTGCGAAGCCCTCATCTCTTGAGATTTGTTCGGCTGACCGCTGGGGCGCATTACTCTTTGCAAAGCGTCAGCATAGACCTCGTAAGCAAGGGTTTCTTTTTTGTTCCCTTTTTCGTCGAACATCACAAAGTTGAACACTTGCCTGTCCGCAAATATGAGTTGGCCTACTTGAGCCGCAGAATAGCTTGACCCAAACGACTCATTTATTTGAGCAGTCATTTCGTGTATAAAAGAAGCAACATCCCTTTTAACTACTTGAGACTCACTTACTTGTGGGTTCAAAACCCTATCTATTTGTCTGTCAAGAGACTTTACTAAATTGTCATTCCCCCCTTCTATTTCAAGCCTGGATATTGCACCCTGAGCCCAGTCAATTTCAGTCTGGACAATTTTCGCTGCTTTTTTAATCACAGCTTCGTGACTCTTTGTTCTGTCAGATTTAGGTATGACAAGAGCTGCATGAGCCTTTTCTAGTATCTCCAGTTCAAGATTTGAAAAACCATCAGTCTTGCTATCTGAAAGATAGTCTCGCCAAGCCCTTAGCCTACCTACATCCAAAGCTCTAGCTGGTGCGTCATACCAGTGGCCTAGAACCATTGCAACAGTATTAAGGACATGAGTGTCAACTGTTACAATGTCTGACAGTTTCTGACCAGCAGAATTGGTCATATCCCCGTAGTTTATCGCATTCAGGTTTACCAACCAAGCCCCTACCTTGTGTCCAAATATCTTTTGAGACGTGATATACCCACCTACCCTTACGGCACTACCCTCAAACGGGGAAGCCAAGAAAGAGATCAGGTCTTTCCATCTTACATCAACCGCTCCGTTAAAGTTTTTTGCTTTTCCAGCGGACGATACTAAGTGATTCTTTGTTGTCGCTGGGACGTTAAAATCAGAGAGGTCTCCGTTTACTGTAGCCATCAGCTTTCTTAGAGAAAGTCTTACAGCTCTTTTGGTTACACCAGAAAGTCCAGGAGCTCCATTCTCTCCAGTAGCTCTTTTTACAAAAGCTTCAGTAATACCAAGAGGATTTTCTTTCTTGTATTTTTCTGACTCTGTGAGTAGCCACATTGCCGCCTGGATGTTTGGGACAGCCCTATTTTTAGCAGAAGTGAGCGCTGCAAACACGTTAAGTTTAGATATGTTATCCTCCAGCGAGCCAGTAAGTTCACCGCTATCCATCAGAGACTGAACTGCGGTTTTTGATTCTGCGTGCCAATCCTCAAAAAACATAAGCGGATTCCTATCCCCAAACGTTTTGCTCATCAAGTCGGGATCCGCAATGTACTTACCTAGCAACCCTACAAAATGCTTTTTCCTGTCTTTTGGATCTGGATACGCCTCCATAAGGTGCTCAAACATAGCTTGATAAGAAGCCACTCTTCCGTTTGGCTTTCGACCAGTAATAGATTCGATGAGATCTGAGACGTTTTTTACGTCAATCGGAGAGGTCCCATTTTCAATAACGTCAGTGGAGATCAGTTCAGAAGCCCTCATGTCACCATTGGACTTGTATTTAAACTTCTTTCCGAGGTCCTTAGCTGATCTCTCTATAACCTTGTCTAAGTAGTTATTAAAACTCTTTAGCTTCTCTACTTGAGTATTGTAGTATTTGTTTTCCGTTCCCCTTGCTCTGGCAGAGTTTTCTGCTTTTCTCAAGAAGTGACCAGCTTTTCTCCTAACTGTAGCAGCAACCGCTGGGCCAAATATCCCCTGAGCCACAGCAGCTGACGCTTTAGCGTTTATGTCTCCAGCTATGTCTCTTGGAGCTATCATAGAGCTCCTTTTCATTCCGTAGTCTTTGATTCTGTCTACGTCAATCGGGGTTCCATCTGCAGTTTGAAAGCCAGAGTAGTAAGGGTCAGCACCCATTTTGGTAGCCTTCTTCCACCAGTTTATAAAGTGCCATTGGTCTCTAAACGGCTTTTCTATTCTAGCAGAACCAATAAGCTTCTTATGTCCGCCCCTCCAAGAGTACACCGACTCATTCATCGATACCACTACCTGCCCGTTTTCGTTCTTTTTCAAGCTTGCAGGAGAGACCATTTTAGAAGCCCTTGAGCTGGTGTCTTGAATACCCTGCTGTCTTGAAGACATGGTAGCATTACCATTTTTTGCAGCGGCAAACTTTCCAGCAATGGCAATCAAAGAGTCTGTGTCTTTGATCATAAACTCCTTTCCAGCCTTGCCGTACACAGCGGCAATCATTTTGTTTATGGCGAGCCTAACTCTGTCGGCAATCTTGAGATTTACGCTAGACGGGTCAGAGGCAAGTGCAGAAAGAAACTCGTGAACCTCCTCTTCAAAAAGAACAGCCTCGGATACGCCATCTTTTCTGTAAGACTCAACCTTGGCATCGATCCTTTCCATCAACGCCTTATCTCTACTTAGCGCCCTCCGAATCTCCTCTCTTATAGCCTTAGCCCTTCCTGGATTTGTTGCATACAAGTGAGCCATAGGGAGAGCGGCGTGAAGCACCTCTTCCATGACGGTTTCACTGAAGGTCTTTGTTCTGGATAAACCCTGAGACTCTACTACTGCATTCTCTCTTATTTGTGATGGGTTTATATGCACAGTTTTGGTTTTCGGATCATACAACCCTCCCCAGTTACCTTCAGAAAAAGCAAGAGCAGAATCGCTATCTGGGTAGACGTACATCTTGACACCAAGTACATCTAAGATCTTCTGCAAGTTGTTTAGGACTTTAGCCTCAGTAGATGAGATTCCAGCTACCCCGTCTCTCCACGCTGGCTTTCCATCCGCCGCACGAGGCGTCTCCACGGCTGTTTCTGGTATAACACCAGCTCCGTCTGCATTATTCTCTTGTCTTTCTTGTCTTTCTGACCTAGACTCTTCTACAGCAGAATCAATGTCAGAAAAATCAGCGTCAGTAGATTGTTCGGATTCCCTTTTAGTCTGTCTCTCGGAGGGATCTATTTTGCTTGCTTCCTTTTGAGTATGATCAAAAGCATCGTCCCAAGATTCAAACGTTATTCCATCACCCTTCTTTCCTTCCCCAAGCACAAAAAATACCACATCTGGCTTACCTTTTAGAGGTGAGTTTTCTGCATCCCACCCAGCAGGCGCCTGATCTGGATCAAACTTGAGACGGGCTACTGGCTTAAAACCATTAGCCACATATATATCTTCTAGTTTAGTTGCATAAGCGTCAAAATGAGTTCCACCAGCTTCTACCCTGAGTTGCTGAAGAGGTTTAGACACTCCTTTCAGGGTTGAGCTTGGGGATTTAAAAAGACCCCCCATGTATCCATTTTTTAATACATAGGCTCCAGATTTGCCGTCTTTTGCAACGAACAACTTACCTCCTTCCTCAACTATTTTTTTAGCCTGATCCAACCCCACCATTGTCACTTGCAAGAATAAATTCTTACCAGACTTTTCGTCATCCGCTTTAGCCGCCTCCATAGCAGCCACATAGTCTTCTGGTGTTGACTCAGTGAAGTCTTCTGTAGTGGCGGACCTAAATTCAGAATTAGTTTCTTGTGTTTGTTCCAGTCCAAGTGCAGCAGCTAAAGCTTCTCCAGTATCAGTTACTTTTTTTTCTGCTTCTTTAAGTACGTTGGGATCAATATTCTCCACCCCAACATCCTCAGAGGCAATGTCATATTCCTCCTTGGCTTTTTTGTAGTCGGCTACAAGGCTGTCCAAATCAGCTTTTTCTTGCTGAAGGGCTCTCATCCTGGACCTCGCATCTTCAAGGGCATCAGGGTCAGCGGCTTGAGTACCAAGCTCGTCTTCTAATCCGTCAATTTCACGTTGTACTGTGTCAATCTCTTCTTGCTTTTCTTGCAGGCTTTCGTTTGCTGATTCAACGTAAGATACGGTTTCCTCTACAGGAGTAACCTCCGTCATATCCTCAGCAAGAGTCTGTTCTAGCGCTACTCTTTTTTCTATGTTTGACTTGAACGTTTCAAGAAGGTCAGCTTTAGCTTCTTCTGTGATTGTCTTAGACTCTAAAGCCTTCTCTATGTTGTAGTTATCTATGTCTATCTGTTGTATTGCTTTAGATACCTCAGGGTTTCTTAGTACGGCCTTTCTGTAAAACTCAATCCTGTTCTTTGTGACGTCATTAGCCTCCGTCTCAAGAGACTGAGCCAGTGACTTCATGCTATTCCTTTCTTCTTCTGTAGAGGCGTTTCGTAGTTCATTTCGTATCCTCTTGGCTCTTTCTCTTAGCGCCGCAGCTTTACTAGACGCAGAGTCGTACCTAGAATTACCCATCGCACGGGATCTCTGACCGCTTGGCTGCTCGTCAATATCTATGTCATATACCCCGTTGTTTTGATACCTCTGAGAAACGTGATCAACAGCCTCAGAGATAGCCTCAACTACCGCCGTTGAGTTACCCTCTTCGTTTGCTTTATTGACTTTCCTAAATGCGTGGGAGACAGCTATCTTGAGCCCAGACCCGTGCAACTGCTTACCCCTTTTAGAGGCTTCAGCCTGAACCATATTAGCTACTTCTTTTGCCTGGTCATTTTGTCCCTTTCTGGTTTCGTTAACCAAATCAGCAAGATCTTTGTCTCTTTTGATATTAATATCGTCCCCAATCCTTTCTCCGCTGTTTATTAAGTTGACTATATCTTCTCTACTGGCCGCCCCTCCGTTTATGTTGTATGTAGCAGTAGCGTTTGATGCCAGAGTTACAGCCCCCATCGGAGCCTCCAGTAGTCCTTCCAAAGTCACCTCCTCCCAGTCTACTTCTCCAGTATCTGCGAGTTGAGCTACAAGTTCTCCAGAAGAACCTCCAACCATCTCTACACCAGTAGATATTGCGCCTCTCTTTAGCGCTGATTTACCAGCTACCGCCATCGGCTTTGTTATAGCCCCTGCCGCCCCCATAGTAAGGGCGTCTACAGTTCCAATGACAAGTCCTCTAGTTACAGCTGAGCTACGCATCCTAGAGACGAGCTCTTGGTCGTTAAACAACGCCTGTATGTTTTCCTCTGTGGGCTCTAATCCCCTTTCTCTAAGCTCTTCTTTTACGATCCCCATAATCGTAGCCTGAGCATCCACCGCTCCAGAAAGCCCCCCTACAAAACCCCTTCCAAAGCCAGTCGTAAATCCTGCTCCCCCACCGACAGCTGTTCCAGCTCCAGGAACGATAGACCCAACACCTCCACCCACTGCCGCAGCAGCTGTTCCAGCAACAACTCCACCCGCCGTAGCAGATCCAAGAACAGCGGCTTCTGACAATCCTCCCACCATCTGACCTAAGCTGTGTGCTATAAGTTCTGAGGTTGCTGTAATGTTGTTAGCGCGAGCCCACATTCGGCTCCAGTACCCTTCTGTATTTTCTAGTTCTTTCTCAAGTTCTTGAGCTTCAATAGACAAGCCTCTCTCTTGTGACTTTTTTATCGCCTCTGCAATTTCAGAAAAGTCTTCTTGATCGCCATACCCAAAAGCAGACTGTATAAGCTCAGTAGAAAGCGTAGCCTCTTCAGCCCCATAATATGCGGCCCTGCCTACATCACCCATGTAGTCAACGAAATCGCCCAACCCAGTCCCAGAGGTGGCGTCCTCTATTGCCTGCCACCAACCGCTTTCTGACTCTTGTTGTTCTGGAGCGACTTCTTGTTCTGGAAGAGCAAGAGCTGATTCAGCGTCAATAGACTCGATAGAATAGTGTTGTCTTACAGGAACTTCTTCTGGCGTTTCGGAGGTAGCTGCAACCAAGGCGCGTGCCTCGTTTGGGTTCATCCCGTACTCATCAGAATAGATAAGAATATTGGTAATATATTCATCATCCCTACCCTGCGATCTTAAAGTAGAAATTATCTTCTGAGGATCTCCGTTCATTCTGCTGGACTTTACCAGCAAATATAAGGATTAATAGGGGTGTTTGTTTTGTTAGAACGGTAGCAACCCCCATCGCGACTTCTTCTTGGCGGGCTCAGAAGATGTAACAGTAGCTCCTGTTGGTTCAGTAGATGGCTCCTCTTCTTGTTCGTTTAACAGATTGTTATCAAACCTCCACTGCGTCATGTCTGGAATTATGTCGTTAGAGTGCTCAAGAGCGTTTGATTTAAGCTCTTTGAAGATTTTATCGAAAGAACCCTCGCCAAGCTTATCGTCTACTTGATTCCTTAGCTTTTTAAACTCGTCAGTATTTGCTTCAACTTTAACTTTCTCTCCAGTGCTGGTTATGATCATAAATCCTTTTTGGGCGCTAAACTCCATACCAGCAACTTTAAACGCTGCGGTACCCTCGTCGACAGAAGGATTTTCCCATGTAGCCGCATTGATAGTAAGAGCCTGAGGTAAATCCATTGTAGCTACATCTTGATCTACGTAAGCATCCTTTTCTCCGTTTATTGTTACTTCGTAGTAACCAGCATTGTCACTAGAAGACCGATATACCTCAGGCATCTCAAAGCCCTCAGAGGTTGTTTCGCTAGACTTACCCTTAGAATCTTTGCTCTCTTTTGGCTTTGGCTTCCAGTCTGCGTCTACAGCTGATTCAGCATAAGCGGCTATAACCCTCTCCCTCCCATTTTGATTGTTGGGATCCATAATCTGCTCAAACGTAAGAGGTTCGTCTGAGTTTTGATTCTCTTCGCTATTTACGTACCAACGAACAGCATCTCTAACTCTTAGCCCAGAATTGTCTTTTAGAATCTCTCTCTGAACGTAATCAACAACAGCGTCTCTATTCTCAAATACACTACCCTCGTTTAGAGGTTTGTTTACGTTATAGAATGACTGAGGGGACATTGGGGGCGAGTCAACCAGAAAATTGTTTTCGTCAAACCAAGAAAGGTCAGTAAGACTAGGGTCATTCCAGGTGTGATTTCCGTCTACATCAGAAAGAACAAATGACCCATTTTCAAACTTCACTGAGAATCTGTTCGTGTCTAGTTCTGCTGTTTTTGCAATGTAGTCCTCAAGACTTCTCCCGTCCATTTGACCTCTATCTTGCCACGCTTCTGGAGTTATTCCTGATCTCTTCAGCTTCGTATTCTGGACCAATACTGGATGGGTAGTTCTGTAGTAGGTTTTTCGATCAGCCAGAAAAGCTTCCAGTTCGTCTAATCCTTTTTGATACTGAACTCTCCCCTCTTCAGTCTTGAGCATTTCGTTCTTACTGTCTTTCAGTATGTTAGCCATCTGCGTGGCCGCATCGAAGTCTCTTTGATACAGACCAGAAGAAGACATAGGAGGGACCTCTCCAGCAGATTGCATAGCCGCTTCTTCAGCTGCTTTCTCAGCTTCTTGAAGCGTAACGTAATTCTCTATCTGCTTCCTAGTCTCCCCGAAAAAATCTTGTCTTTCAGGTTTTCCTAAGTCTACTGCTCCGTATAAAGTGCTCATCGTGATTGCTTATCAAACTTCTTAAACAGCTGAGCGGCGTACTTACTCTGCCGTGCAATGGCGGCTGCTTGTTCTGGATTCAACACGTATTCACCCCCAGTTAGCTCCCCGATCTTAGCCCCGTCTTGCATTACGTCAATAGGGTTTGACCTGTGAGAAAACTCCCCAGGGGTCTTCTTTACTTTACCTCCAGCAGCATCTATTCCAGCCGCCCTAAGAGCCGCCTGAAGCCTCTCCAGTTCAGCAGTTTGATTTGGGGTTCCAGAAAGCTGCTGAAGCCCCTCAAGACCCCCTCCAAAGTCAAGGTTATTGAATGCTTCCGCACCTCCTCCAGCGCCTCCACCAAACAGTCCAGCTCCAGCGGCTTGACCCAGTGTACCAACAAGACCACCTGCAAAGTCATACCCAAGCTGTCGCCTTTGCTGTCCAGCCTGGAAAGCCCCTTCCATACCAGACCTAGCCTGAGCCCTAGCCATAGCAAGGTCTGCGCCTATATCACCTCTCTGCTCTTGCCTAAGTTGCTCTTCCATACGTCCAACTGTAGACATAGCCCCAGTCTTCCTTCCGTACTCTGCAGCCCCTATGTTAGCCATAGTGCTGGCAGCCTGCTGTTGCTGCGCCCCAAGCCCGCCAAGGATGGCTCTAGCCCCACCAGCCTTCAAAGCCCCTACAGCTGTACCTGCCTGACGCTGAGCCTCTTGCCTCTGAAGATCGGCAATAGGATCTTGCATGGCATACTGCATGTACTTACGCATCGTAGGTCCGATACCGTACATACCCTCTCTCTCCTTCCTAAGCTTCTCTGCTTGAGCCTCCCCTTGGGCTCCAAGTTCTTGATAACGAGCTTCTTGCTCTTTGAGTCCCTTCCTCTGACCAAGAGCGGAAATTCCCTGACCTAGAGCAGATCCTATGAGTGACAAAGTAATTGGGTCCATGTTACAAATATAGTTATTGCTGGCCTAACGAGTGATCCTGATTGGATTGAACGAAATGTGTGTTCACACAATATAGCTCGATAGGTGTAGCTTGGTTATTAGTTAGTGTTATTTCTGCCCAATGTCCACGGATTGGGTCTCCGTTTTGATCTTGATCCGTTACAAGAACAAGATTACTTCCAGTAAGCGACACAGAGGTACCCGCGTTTAGCTGTATTTCTCTAGTCCCAGCAACAGAAGCCAGGGTTCTAGGAGTGTTATTGCCACCGATTGGAGTTCCTATGTCCGTTAGGTTTCCGCTTCCGTCAACCTCCATAACCGCAGAGCCAGCCATAAGAGGTAATGTATTTACCCTATTTACAAAAGAGATGAGACCGCTACCAATGTTTACAGATACGACCTCTCCAATGGGTATGATATGTTTCGTGCTATTGCTAGACGAGTCCCTTCTGATAGGGGCATACCTACTCCCTTCTTTAGTTACAAAGTCACCCTGATCAATGCTACCTAAGGCTTCAGTATCAGTAAGGATTGAAGTGGCCGTCCAAGACGTGTCTCCTGGCCCGCCCTCTAAAGACAAAGCGTTAAACACCTTAACCATGCTAGGATTGTAGTTGCTTACCACCTTAATCAAAGACTCTCCAAACGTACCATAGAAGGTGTTATAGTCTGTTTCGTTTGTGTGTGAATGGAATATCTCTGAATCATTAGAAGATCCCTCTACGTAAAAAGATGAGTACATAGTGCTGTTTTGATCGGCATACATATCTGGATAGAACGTATACCTACTCTGCCACACCCCAGCGCTTACATTATACCCCAGAGTCAGTCCTCCGTAAAGGAACTCTTCGCTTCCTTCAACCTCAGGGTCATAAGATGGGTTGTCAATCTGTCTTAGGGTTACATAATATTGATCATCTTCTGGGTCGTATCCGCTTACAATACGAGAACCCCCCTGAGCCAGGAACGAATCGAGGTTGGACTTAAACATATTGTCTACACCATTTTCTGAGATCGGTGACAATCCTTCTGTAGTAAGCCTAACAAGTTTCTTCCTTGACGTATCTACAAAGAATCCATTGCCATCGCGAATAAGAACAGACTCAGGGTTACTCCCGCATCCGAAGTCTCCAGCGTAGTAGGCTGGGGTATTGAGTACGTTAGTACTAATAGAAACAATACCATCCGTTGTCGGGGAAGTAATAATGTCTTTGTTTACTGGCACCCTAGCAACTCTATTCTCTTGAAAAGCAAGTAGATAGTCGTCTCTAAACGTACCTATATAGTTACATGCTCCATTAGCTGAGTCGAGGCTGAAGAAGTTAGCGAGACTAGGATTGAATGATGAT
>Ga0208767_1000999_pt1 | contig 22841 bp, 25 predicted proteins | sample VirMetDEL_Mar_21_FD_184514 | JGI IMG/M metagenome (GOLD analysis project Ga0208767, IMG submission 184514) | Aqueous microbial communities from the Delaware River and Bay under freshwater to marine salinity gradient to study organic matter... | ecosystem: Environmental > Aquatic > Marine >... | reverse complement strand
TCTTCTAGTACATGAACAGCTTCTGCACGTACACCAGGTTTTAGCTTACCCATAGTTTTAGGACTCCACTTGGCATGACCAAGTTCATGTCTACGTATCATACGACTATGGTTGATACCACATTCCTTACACTCTCTGTCGAGTGGGACTGTCATTTGTCTGTTGAGATTATCTGTAGAACCATCGGGACTGTTGTTAACAGTACCTACTACTTCCCATTTCTCACCAGTAACAATCTCTGGATACGGATAAGCTTTACTGTTAGGCACGAGCTAATGTAACAGCATCTATAAGCTCTTCTGCTTTGTCTGCAAAGATTAGCTTGGCTGCTATTTCAGGTGTGAAACCTTTATCTTGTAATGCAAAGAACTCTGTCCATGCACGTACTGAGATACGTTCCTCATCATCTTCTACTAATGTTGTGTCATTGATAACACCATGCCACTCATCTGGAAATTTTTCCATGGCTTTAGGGTGTATTGTGTCAACATATATTTTTACAGGAAATCTGTCTTTCAAAGCCAAAGGTAATGACTCTGGTGGACTGTTAGTTGTAGCTACGACTTGAAAGCCTTCAGCTGGTCTAACTGTCTCCTTTGTATCGTTATTCAATGTCAACATAGCTATATCTTGGTCATCAAGAATAGCATGTAGGAATGTCATAGCATCTGGTGATGCATGGTCTATCTCATTGATAACCAATCTACCACCGTTACGCCATGCTTGAATAGCAATACCGTCATGCCATTCAAATCCACCATCTTTAGCTGGTTTGTAAAAACCTTCTAAGTTAGCTGCTGCTGTATCTTCTGTCATAGTGATTTGGTAAACAACTTCGTCACCATTTGTATCGTATGGTGCATTTTGCTTAACTGCACTATATGTTTTACCTGTACCTGGAGGACCGAAGAGTAAAACTCTACGACTTCTACCTAGTACTTTTTCTATTAGTTCCCAACAATCATTGTTGCTCATAGTATCTCCTTATTTATAGGGATGTATCGACAGTAAATGTCAATAACATCATTTTTATTTTTTCTTTGTTGTATTTCAAACTTACCTTTGTCACGTAAGTGTGAAATGTTTGCTTGAGTCATAGACTCAATATTTGCTTTAACGCCGCTAATCCACTTATCTTTTTCACCGATAATGAACCATTCGTTTGGATTAGCTAGAAGTACTCTAACTTTATCATCCGTTAACAGCGTAGGTTGTTTACCTTTTCTGTATTGGTTTGGTTCTGGTGGAATAGCTGGACGCATACCGTTAGGCATCATCTGTTATCTCCTTTAGATAATCGTCTACTTCTTCACCAATGTTAGTTACGCTATGCATAGCTCTTTCTATAACTTGGGATTGCAGTAGTTCTTCATCGTCTGCTAAATTAATTTGAATACTTGTTGGAGTTATAATCATCCAATCAGTAAACAAACCAATATCTATTGCCTCATCACGTATTGTATTTATCTCATTTATTGTTACAAATTCTTTATTTTGTAATCTAGGATGAGTTGTAACGTAATCAGTCATTTCCTCTGCACGTTGCAGATTTACAATTTCCATACCTTTGTTTAAAGCATTGGCAATATTATCTGACCATACTTCAACACGATATACCATTGTGACTGGTTTATCTTCAATACGTAATGACTTCTTATCATTAGTTATGTCATTAGGATTGTATACAGCTGTATAGTTGTATAACTTTTGTTCCTGTTTTGACGCACCTAAATGCATTAGATGTTCTTTCATAGGTATCCTTTCATAGTTAATAAACGCGAATGTCGTTCACGGAGATACGACAGACGCGGATGCTTGTATGCACCTCACAGTCCAGTCGGGCATGAAATTAACAATACTTTTGTATGTTAAAACTGAACTGTAAGCTACGTACGTATAGATAGCTTGTAACACACAGTCGATTAGACCTAATGGAATGGTTACCAAATGGTCAACGTTCCTATGTGCTACAAGCTACCTACAATATGGTCTAACGGAGAGAACTATGAAAACTCTCATTGTAAGTAGCGGAGTATTTATTCTATTAAATTAGATAGTCCTGATATGCTGAACATTCTTGGCTGATAAGATTTAAATTCTATATCACCGTCATTGTCAACATTACTTACCATCATGTCTATTTGTGCAATGGCATCTTCCATTGTCACATCTCCATTGAATGTAAAGTCAATAGATAAAATATTCTCATTTCTTCTAGCATTACTATCTACATATTTGTACGTCATTCTTCCTCCTATATATATTCTGGGTAACATGGTTCGCAATAGTGTTTATTATTAATCTCTCCACCACCATTGTGCGTATGAGAATAACGTCCACAACCTTCGCATAATAACCAGCCACCCATTATCTATTATATCTTTCTATTAAATCAGTAAATGATTTTGTATGTTCTTGTTCTACCATACCAAACTCTTCTATTGGATAATCTGTTTGATGTGGTTCTTCTAAATCATACTCAAATTCATCAAGAAATTTGTTACAAATAGATACATTATATGTTTCTGCAATATGTTGCAATAACATAAATGGTTCACCCCATGCTGTTTCACACCAGATAGTTAAAGTGTTGTCGTCTATTTTTGTAACTGTAGTTTCAAAATCACCCCATTTAGTACCCCAATTAAGATACTGCCAGTCAATAGAGTTAGTACAATTATATTTTTCTTTTAAATCATCAAGTACCATATCCATAACTGGACGTTTAGTACCGTCTTCATTATCATACCAATTTTTATATCTAACACCGTCAATAGTAATTGCACCGCTATGCATACCCTCAAATTCTTTTGGAGTAGGCATTACGTTAGTTAATGAATATGTATCGTCTTCATTAGTTACATCAATTAGTAATCTATCTATATCTTCTTTAGTACCTGTAAGTTCAATACTATTTCTACACCAGTTAGGCATTATTCCTCCTCTAATATTTCATAATCTGGTAAGTCTGTTGTGTTACTCCACCAGTCAATTAATGCGTCTTTAATCTCATTACTATCATTGATATCTTCAACTTCAAAAAGAACATTGAAATTAAATTTTGCATATATCTCAGCCATTATTCTTCCTCCAAATCTATTTGTGCATGAGTTGCATATTCCCACAAATCATCAACAATATAGTTTGCTGCTTCTATATCATCAAAACCTAGCTCATGTTTAATAGCTAAGGCATAATGTATTATTTTTAATGGGTCTAACATTATTTCTCCTTTTTATTAACAACAACAACCTCGCGTTGTGTTGTCATACCTTGCATAAAAGCCTCGATATGTATTTTTGCCTCATCATATGTATATTCTCTTTTAAGACATACCCATAATTGACTTATAATTTCTTTATCATCCATAGTTTTCCTTTCGTCATTAATTATTTATATAGTTTTTAAGCAGCGAATGTATCTGCCAAGGGGAGACAGATACAGACGCGTTTATTTTAATTAAAAGGGAGCATCATCAAAGATAAACTTTGACGCTGTAATGTTTAAAACATCTAGGTCATTAGCTATCTTTGTATCAACTAATCCTTCATGATATGCAGTAACTGCATTCTCAATCATTTTGTTTAATTGATTTATTTCGGCTGCATTTAATATAGGTTTAATTACATCTAATGCATTCTTAATATCTACGATATTATCCATAGTATTCCTTTCATAGTTAGTTTAAGTATACTAGATACTTAATTTAGTTTGTTCGTAATATACATCTTCAATAATGCTTTCTTGATATTCAGCATGTTCAGTCCTAGTTACACCAAGTCTGTGATATTTCCAGATGTTTTCGCCATGTGATACTAATTTAACTCCACAACTGTTATGTACGTATAAAGGATATTTCTTTTTACCTATATACCAATAACGGTCACTTGTATTTTCAATATCTTGTTCACAATAGCCACAAATTACACCTACCATAGTTATCCTTTCTCGTTATCACGTTTTTATTGATAGTTCTATATAAAAAAAAACCAGTAGTCTGGCACATTGAGTACCAGACATACTGTATATATAAATTAGGCTTTTTGTGCCTCAAGGAGTAGATTTTGTCCACAAGGCTTGCATATGTTTCTATACCAGAACTCATAATTCTTGTAACTATCCCCTTCTTTCTTAGAGCGTTGCTCACGAAAGTTAAAGCCAAGTTTCACTTGTCTATCACCCTCATGATTATCCGCATTACAAGTAAATGTTTTACTATCTACTTGTGTCGCAGTATCTTTAGCTTCCTCTGTATCTACTGCTGTATCTACAGTCATAATTTCATCTAGTTCCATTATATCTCCAATCTATTCATAGATAAAAGAAAGAGACGGAATGTCCCTTCCGCAAGGTAAAGGGACATGTAGGATAATCAGAGGTTGAAGGGGATAGCAGATGTATGGTAGTAATATGTACCTTGATATCTCTATTGGACTTATTACTAGGTGTATATATGTCTATGCATTACATACAGTATCAAGGCACATCATTAAACTACCATACCTCTGTATTTAAATTTATATATACTCATATGTAGGACATATATGTCTATACAGATACAGCATACATTACTCTATATAGAAAATATTACCTACTGTCTGTATACAAGAACTGTATCTGTATAGTCATTGACCTACATATGTCAATCTAGACGTTGTATACTATATATGTATGTCTAGAAATATATTCTGGTAATTCTGTACAGTAAAAGCCCAGTCAGTATAAGGCTTTTGAGCATGAGCGGGCATTAGTGTTATTGAAAGCTAATCAAACCTTTTCCTAAGTCCTTGGGTACTGCCTTTGTCTTTCTAGTGTACTGTCTCGCCAGTCAGCAGCTTTCCGCATCCCGATTGCAACTTCACCTGTAACAAATTACTTGTGTTTGATGTTTGTAATTAACAGGACTATACCATATAATTAGCACTACGCAAACATCTACAGGAAGATAGTTTTTTATGGTCGAATCATCACACAATGTAATCTGTATAGCAGAGGGTTGTAGGAAAAGATTAACAGGTAAAAAACGTAAATTCTGTTCCCCTAAGTGCCAAAAGAGACAGTTTGCAAGAGATTCAAGACATAACAAGAAAGCTGAACAAAAACCTATTAACATAGAACGTAAGTCTGACGAGGGTGATTACGCTTCAGTTAGACGAGGACAGCATTACCGAGCTTTCGTAAGTGAGGGAATAGCTGACCAGGTTGCAACAGGCGACATGACGGTAGCCAACGCGGCTTCCCTCCTCGGTTGCACTTCAGCTACCGTTAGTCGCATGCTCGCTGCCTACAAGATAGACAGTAGAAACGCTATAGCTGCAGAAGACTGGGAACTCTCCGAAGATGCTAAGAATGCATTAGAAAATTTTTCAAACTTCCGACAACGCTATTTCCGAACCGAGTTAGGTAAGAAGTATGAAACCGCTCCATTCCATATAAACTGGATAAATAACATTATTGATAGTATAGAAAACGGTAAAGAGTTATTAATACTGTCACCCCCTCGACATGGAAAGACTGAACTGTTAATACATTTTGCTGTATATCAAATATGTAAAAACCCCAACACACGTATTATGTGGGTAGGTGGTAACGAGGATATAGCTAAAAACGCATTATCTGCTGTACTTGACGTACTAGATACTAACGAAGAACTTAGAGAGGACTTCTGTCCACCAGGTGCATCTTTTAAGCCAGATAACAGGTCAGGTAAAAACTGGTCACAGAATCAATTTACTGTAGGTACACGTACTGTTGCAGGTATTAAATCACCGACAATGGTAGCTGTAGGTAAGGGTGGAAAGATATTATCTCGTGACTGCGATATTATTATTGCTGACGATATTGAGGACCACCAAACTACACAACAACCAGGTGCTAGGGAAAGTACTAGACAATGGTGGACTACAACATTATCAAGTCGTAAAGAGGAACATACAGCTGTAGTAGTAATTGGTTCAAGACAGCATCCTGATGATTTATATAATCACTTATTAGCTGCAGATAACTTTACTAGTATTGTAGAAACAGCACACGCTATAGATTGTGCAATACCAGAACATGAAGAAGAAAATCACACAGACTGTATGTTATGGGCAAGTAAACGTTCTTACAGATGGTTAATGTCTAGGTTACATTCTGCTGAATCTACAGGTGGTAGACAGACATTCGAGATGGTGTATTACAACCAAGCATACATAGAGGGTACACAGATATTTACTATGAACATTATTGACCAATGTATGCGACCAGATTTAGTTATGGGACAGATGTATCAGAACTTACATTTAGTTGCTGGACTTGACCCTGCATCATCTGGTTACCAAGCTGCAGTACTTTGGGGTATAGACCAATACAAAGGTGAGTTATACCTAGTTGATTTAGAAAATAAAAAAGGTGGAGGTATTAGAGCTGCACTTGACCAAATGGCTGTATGGTTACACGAGTACGATTGTAGACATTGGATAGTAGAGGAAAACGGTTTTCAGTCTGCAATTAGACAAGATGCAGGTATAAAAGAATTTACATTACGTACTGGTATTACTGTACAAGGACATCTTACAGGTAAAAACAAACATGACCCATTGTATGGTGTAGGTGCTATGGCAGACTTATTTGAAGATAGACGTATACACTTACCTGTCGGTGATGGTGTGTCAAATGCAAAAGTACAGCAATATAGGCAACAACTGTTATACTTTGATGGTAAACCTGTTTCAAAACGAAATAAGGAAAAAACTGATATAGTTATGGCTAGTTGGTTTCCAATGAAGGTTTTTAGGCGTATGCAAAAAGAGCATACTGCGGACATGGGTTTAGACTATAATCCTAGTTATGGGGAATACAAGATGACGGAGATGAACAACGCACCATGGGAATAGAAAACATAGATGTAAAAAATTATAAAGAAGTTATAGCTAATGCTGCTAACTTAACATCTGGTAAAAACGTACAAGATAGACAAGTTAGTAAAGCTAGAATTAAAGCTATTTTAAATGGTGGACCAGATGGTATTAAAGCATTACTAGGTGACACAATGGAAACCTCTGATGCTGATTTACTACCAGCTCCTAACATGTTGCAGTCTGGTATTGACCGACTTGCACAAAAGATTTCAGGTGTACCTCAAGTACGAGTAGATGTACCTAATGAAGTAGATTCTGCTAGAGCAAAAAATCGTGCAGAGAAACTAGAACGTATTGTTACTAGCTATGATGAAAAACAAAACCTTAACTTACAGTTAGCACAAGCTGCTAGGTGGTTACCAGGTTATGGTTTCTGTGCATGGGTTATCTCAACAAAAAGAGATGCTAACGGTTATTACTATCCATCAGCAGAACTAAGAGACCCTTTTGATACATTTCCAGGAAACTTTGGACCTGACCAAAAACCAAGAGAGTTAGCTGTTGTACGTAGAGTACCTAGATATAAACTAGCTCAAATCTATCCAGAGTTTGCTAAAGAGATTTTAAAACAAGATGACGAAGATGATACAGGTCAAGAGTATCAAGACTATGCAACACCGTTTATGTCATATGACACTAATCGTGAACAACAATGGGAGGATAATACTTCTCAAGGTGTAAGGATTATTGAATATTATGACCAAGGTGGAACATACATTATATTCCCTGAAAGAAATTTAATATTAGATTTTATACCTAATACATTAAGTACACCTCCATTTGTATTTGTTAAGCGTGTATCTTTTGACCAACTAAAAGGTCAGTATGACCACGTAATAGGTTTAATGGCTATGATGGCAAAGATAAACATTATGTCAGCAATAGCTATGGAAGATAGTGTTTTCACAGAAACTAACATATCAGGTGAGATAGAGAGCGGACAATACCGAAAAGGTAGATTTGCAATAAACTATTTGTCACCAGGTACACAAGTTTCTAAACCACAAAACAATATGCCGTATCAGTTGTTCCAACAAGTCGATAGATTAGAAAGACAACTACGTATGGTAGGTGGTTATCCAGTTACTGATGACTCACAGTCACCTAACTCTTTTGTTACTGGTGCAGGATTGTCAGAACTTAACTCAACAATGTCATTAATGATTAATGAATATAGAGAATTAATTAAAGTTGGTTTAACAGAGATGGATGCAAAAAGATTAGAGATGGATACAATCATGTCTTATCAAACAGGTATTACTAAGAAACCTATAGCAGGTTATTTAAACGGTACTGCATTTTCTGAAAACTATCAACCATTAGTAGATATTGGTGGAGATTATAGAACAAGACGTATCTATGGTGTTATGGCAGGATTTGATGAGCCACAGAAGATTGTTACTGGTTTACAGTTACTACAAGCTGGTGTTATAGATATAGAAACATTACAAGATAATATTGATGGTCTTGAAAATGTAGCTAAGGTACAAGAGCGTATTAGAAAAAATAAAGCAGAAACTGTTTTATATGATTCAATACTTGCTAGGTCAGCACAAGGTGACATGCAAGCAACAATGGCTGCAATAGCTATATATGAAAATCCAGGTAATGTACTTGATATTCTAAGACAGTTTTACACTCCTGAAGAGCCACAGATGACACCTGAGCAAATGGCTATGATACAACAACAACAAATGTTAGCGCAACAAGGTGGACAACCTCCTACTGTTGCACAAGCATTAGGAATGTAATGGAGTTTGTAGAGAATGAATTTTGGGATATGATTTATCAAGAATACGGTGTAACTGACGAATTAGATATACTGTCAGAAAATGTAACTGAAATTATAACTCCACAAAAAGGTATTATTATATTAATAACAAAGGAATTTTATAATGGCAAAGAATCGTACTAGAGGTGGCTTAAGAGAACCTCGTAAACCTGCTGCTGTAAGTGGTCCAGGTGCATTATCACAAAGGACTGATGGTGGTCCAGGTAGTACTAAACAACCTATACGTAGATTGCCTGATGCAAAATCTGGAGAAAATAAAGCTTTTGTAGAAGGGCAACAAGCAGTTAGTGGTTTACCTAGAACTGCACCTACAGGAGAACAAATAGTAAAACAAAATAAACCAGAAGTATTTACAGGTACAGAATTAGTAACACAAGACCCTAGAGCTGGTGGAGCTACAGGACAGAGTATTGGTATTGAAGAAATTGCATCTGCACAGGATGATGTAAATATTTTACTAGATGTACTAGATGCAAGAAATCAAAACAATATATATATTAAACAATTAAAGAATACACGCGCTAGACAAAATTATAACTTTAATACATAATGTTTAATGATATCTATGATATAGAAAACTTTGGTAATCAAAGTCAACGTCAAAAAGCACGTTATAAACAATATAATGATTACCTAGACGCCAATCCTAACTTTGAGCAAAGGTTTCTAGCCTTTACTGAACGTTATGCTGTATTACCTCCTGAGATACTTAAACCATTAGCAGAATCAGATATACCTGTAGACGCAAAGTCAGTACAAGATTTAACTGATTTATTTGTACAAGAAAAAGCTGTACAAGCTGCTAATGACTGGGCAGAAGTATCTAAAGATTATAAGTCTAAAGGATACAATGACGACATGACTATGAATATGTTACAAGTTTTTGGTATAGGTTATTTAATTGATAATGGTCTTTATGTTGCACGTAAAGCTTTAGAAGCTGTTACACCATTAGAAATACCTGAAGATGGTGGAGAATTTGATACACCAATAGGACAAATTGATTTAACACCTGAAGAGTTTACAAATCCAATAGAATTTGCAAAAAACTTATCTTTGTGGACTATAGCTACATTTGATGCAATAAGTGAAACATATGCTAAATATACACCTAGTTATCGTAGTTCTATACAAAAACCATTTATTGATAAAACAACAGGTGAATTAGTTACACCAGAAGAATATGAAGCATTAAGCCCTCTTAAAAAAGGATTACTTGGTATACCTGGTCTTAACTTATTGTTACCTGAAAACAAAGCTTTATTTAATGGTAGAACCTGGGCATATGCACAACAGATGAATGCTATGGATGAATACATGGAAAGAGGCGAAACACAAGAATATGCTCAACAATTTATACCTATTGACTTCCGTACTACAAATGTACAAAGTCTTGGTAAAAAAGGTGGTTGGTTACAAGAAACTAAAGATTGGATTTCGTTTGCACAAGAAGCTAAAGATAAAGGTGGAGAAGCTTATTTATTTGAAATGCTTAATCAAGTACGTTCTAGTCAACCAGTAAACTACAATAGAAACAATATTATTACTGTTGAAAGTTTAATGGCTAAAGATAGTCAAGGTAATTACAAACCAGAGATTCTTGAGTTAGTACAACGTGGTTGGTCAGAACAAGATGCAGAAAAAATATACTATGCAAACGTAGGACAACCTATTGTTAAACCAAATGAAAATGGTGCTATACATTGGACATCCATACAAAGACCTCAACAAATAGAAGCTTTTGCTGGTAGAAAATTTATATACAATCCAGAGCTAGCACAAGAATATGCAGAAAATAAACAAGCTAATATGAATGAAATATTAGGAATACAAACACCATATTCTTCTGGTAGGTATCAAGCTTCTCTTCGATATGATGTAGGTAGTGATGAATACAAAACAATGTCTGGTTGGATTGATGGTTACGAAAGAATATTACCTGAAATAGCTGGTGGCGGAGTAGTTAAGTTTTTACAGAAAACAAGCAAACTTACTAAATCATTAAATAAATTAAATAAATTTGATGATACTGAATTATTTACACCTGTTAAACGTGAAGAAATAATTACTGATTGGGTTAAAACTAACAAAGCTAATCCAGTAACAGGAGAAGCAATAGATGACGTAGATAATTTTATTACTAATTTTGATTATAAAGTAAAAGATAAAAATTTAGTTCAGGATTTAAGTGACACTGTTATTGGTGCAAGAAATAAAACTAACAAGTTACGTAAAGAATATGGTCTGTTTGGCGGTCGTGCAACAGGTATGTTTGACACAACAACAGAAAAAATAGTTAATAAATTAACTAACGGTGGAATACTTGATAATTTAGTACAAAACAAAAGCTGGTCTCAATTAGACAACATTCCTTGGACACAAAAATTTCCTGAAAAAGTACAAAAATTAACTATCGAAATAGACAATTTAGAAGATATGCAAAGTTTATTTACTAAAATTTATAGTGACCAAGGCTTAAAACTACCTGGCATGAACGAATTATTTAAACTAGATACATTACCTAAAGGACAATCTAACCTGCTTAGTAGCGCTTTAACGGCTGCTAAAGGCACACCTGTTACAGTTCCTTCACTAGGTAGCATGGCTGGAAGAATGGCTAATAAAACTCTTAATGCTGTAGATAGTGTAGCTAACTTACCTAGACAATTTAATGCTGGTGGATTAAAAATGTTAAAACCAAAAATATTAGATGGTAAACGTGTTTTAGACAAAGAAGAATTTTATAGATGGAATAGAACAGGTGATAATAACTTAGGTAGAAACTTAGGATTTTATGCTGAATTTAGTGAAGGTATGTCACCTCAATGGCGTAAAATGTTATCTGTACAACCCTCATCATCTTTAAATTATTTTAGTAGACAAAAAGCATTTGAAACTTTAAAAAGACACTTGCGTAGTACAGGTTATGGTACAGCTAAAGCAGACATTATTTTGCAAGATTTTGCAAATATAAAAAACTGGTCAGTAAGTTCTGCTAATAAATTTGCTAAAAGATTACAAGATGCTGATTTACAGTTAGTAAAAGAACGTGCAGGTACAGCAAGATATGAAGTTATGAAACGTAGATTTGATGAATTATATAGAGATGAAACACAACTTAAAGGATATATGGCTGACCCAGAAGGTAATTTAGTCTATGATTCTTTTAGTCCTAAAATAACAAATCCAGATACAGGAGAAACACAGTTTATTCCTTCTGCAAGTTTATTATCAGAAACAGCAGACCAAGGTGCGCCATTAACAAACAATAGAATGATGAATAGGTTAATGGGTAGGTATTTCACAGAAATAGAACCTTTAATATCTAAACGAGGTTTTGCTAGTAATGCATTAGATAATATGAAAAACTTAATTGAAAAAGAAGGTTTTTTTGCAGGACTTAAAATACCTACTACAAAAATAGAAAATGATGCAGCTACAGCAGTTTGGGATTTTTGGACAAATACATACTTTAAACCTAAAGCTATTGCTAAACCTGCTTTGACACAGAGAGTTATGTTTGAAGAACAGTTAGCATTTTTTATACACCCTGATTTAACAAGTTTATTTGACCATCCATTAAAAACTTTACAATGGACTTATTCATATGGTCAATTACCAAAAGGTTCAATGTTAAAAAAATTAATGAAACAAATTATTGATTCAGGTGAAGATATAAACGATATAACTATGAGTACTATATTTCATGATGCTTTAGCTGCAAACTTTGGATATCAAGGATTAAATTACAAAAACATAAACAGTAAACTTGTTAATTATGTACCTGTATCTGCTGATAATCCAAAATCATTAGAAGGTTATATAGTACAGTATCAAAAACTTAGACATGATGATTTTGCTAGAAAAATTGTAGAATTAGGTTGGGGTACTGATGAACTTGCACAATGGATGGTAAGTAGTGATGCAGCAAAAATGATTGATAATTACATTGCCACTATGGGTTCAAATATGAATAAATTAAAAACAGAAGAAGGTTTACTAGAACATCTTAATAAGATAGAAGCTGGCATCCGAATGAGAACAGGTATGTCTATGCAAAAAGGTAAACATTATGGTATTTATGATGTAGGTCCAAAAAAAGGACAACATTGGTTCGATAATAGTTTTACCGATACAGGCGATTTAGAGTTACGTCAAGGAATTATTACAGGTAAAGTAGAAAAAGTTATTGATGGTAAAACAGTTAAATTTGATTTAGCACCAGATACTAAAGACGTTTTTGCTAAATATTCTATTAAACAAGAAAGAGACATGCGAAATGGTTTCAAACTTATAGTTGACCAAGAAACTTTTGATGCAGGTAAGGTATTAATTAAAGACCCTAAAATAGCTGAAAGTCAATTAGCAAAAGCAAATGAAAAGTTAGATTCTATGTTAAATAATACATTTAACTTTTTGTTATCAGAACCATTAGCAAGATTACACCGTTCTCCTAAATTTAAAGAATACAGATGGTTATATTTAACAAGTTACTTTGACGAATTTACACCTAAATTACAGAAAGAACTTATTGCTGAAGCAGTTGCTGCTGCAATACCTAATAGCGTAATACAGGAGTTAAAAGGAACAGCTGCGCTTAAATCAGGTAAAATAGATAATTATCAAACTATAAGTGATTTAGCATCTAGCCACGCATTACATAGTCTTAAAGAATTGTTATATGATACTAAAACTAGACATAGAATATCTGAAATAGGTAGAAATATATTTCCATTCCCTGAAGTATTTTTTGAAATGGGTAGAAGGTGGTCTAAGTTAACTGCTATGAATCCTTATTACATTAGACAAGGTGCAACTACTTACAAAGGTTTAAGAGCAGCAGGTAATGTTTATTCTTATGAAAATCAAGGTACATTTGTAAAAGACCCTGATACAGGTGAAGATATGTTTATTATGCCTTTTAATGCTAAATTTAATAACTTGTTATTTGGACAAGATAGTGCATTTAAAATGATTGCTAGAGGTTTTGCTCAAGGTATAAACATGATAAGTTCACAGGTATACCCATCAACAACACCATTAGTATCTTTTGGAACTAAATGGTTATTTGATAAAACTAATGTATCTCAAGAGTTTGCAGATGATTTCTTTGGTTCATTCCCACCACCAGACAATTTTATAGAAGCTTTATCTGGTGGACGTATACCATATCTAGACAAACTAAGAGCAAGTCTAGGTGATACTAAAGCTGGTGTAGACTTAGTAAGAGAAGCTGTATTAGAAACATACGTAGACCCAGATAATAACTTTGAACGTTGGGAAATGTCATCAAAAGTAGAACATATGCGTGCTGAAGCAACAATTGATGTTTGGGATGCTATTAAATCTAGTCACGATGAAGAACGATTACTTAACAATGGAGAACTAGATAAATATATATATGCTATATATCCTGAGTGGGATGGAACTAGAAATATGTTAAATGTAAATGATTTAACAAATGCTTATTTAGAAAACAACAATTTACCTATAGACTTGCCTAAAGGTGTACTAACACCAGCTATATTAGATTTAGCATTGATGCGTTACTCTGCGCATAAAGGTAGATGGTTAAACTTTTATAGATTTCTTTCGCAATTTGGATTTATGACAGGTGCTGTATTTGAATCAGCTGTAAAAGATAAATCAGGTAAATGGTGGATGACAGCAGTTTTAACTGGAGAATATCAACAATTACTTGACCAATATAGCGGAGATAATGTTGCTGCAGCTAGTGCGTTTTATGGTAAATATGGATTTGAACATTCTTATGTAACAACATCTTCTAGAGAAAGAGATGTAAGAGCTAAAACATTTAATGCAACAGTAAAAACTTGGAAAGAAAAAAATGCTGATAATCTTGTTAGATTTAAAACAACTTATCAATTTTTAAATTATGATAATCCAGAAATAGAACGTTCCTATGCTGACATGATTGCACAAGCTACTATGAATCCAAGCGATTATATGTTATATGCAAATGATTCAGCAGCAGGAGTACAATACAAAAAATTTAGTAGAGATATAGAAGACAATCCAAACATGTCATCTGCTGAAAAAGATATGTATAAAAAAGCATATAGACTTGCTTTAATGGATACAAGACCAGGATTTTTGAGAGCTTATGGTCAAACTGATACACCTACATCACAAGTTAGATTTGATGAAATGAGAACACAATGGCTAACAAGTGATTACGCTCTAAGTACAGAAGCAGGTAAAGGATTTGCAGAGTTTTATGAAGCTTTTAAAGACGCAGAAGAATTATCTGTAGAGTTAGGAAATAGTAGTACTTGGTGGAGAAACTCTAAAGACCCTGTTGCATTTACAATAAGAAGTCAAGTTGCAGCATATGGCTACTCAGTAATTGCAGATTATCCTGATTTTTACCCTATATGGCAAAATGTTATTATTAGGTTAATGTCTAGTGATAAAGAATTTATGAAGTATAATACAGCCTTAGAACAAAACAAAAGAAAAGTTGGTACTAAGTAATGACACCTGAAAAACGTGAAAGACTCGAAGCTATTGTTGCACAAAACTTAGGTATAGAAGGTTTTACTTTTGCAGATTTTATTAGTAATCCTGGTGAATATGGTGGAAATGAATCATTAGTAGATTTATTAACATTTTACATAGATTCAGATGCTGCAGAAGAAAAATTTACTGCAATGTTTTCTAACATACAACCAGCTGAAACAGATACAGGACTTTTGCCTGGAATGATAGGTGAAGATGGAAGACCTTTAATTGGTTCAGGATTACCTACTGACAATAAAAGATTAGTTGTAGTAAAAGATGGTAAAGGTCAAGTAGTTTTAGATGAAAATGGTAACCCAACTACAGTAGAAATAGATTTAGAAAGCGGAATGTTTCCTGCTGAAAACTTTGTAGAGACTTTTATACAGACTTTAAGTCAAAGTGATGTGTCAAGAATACAAAACTTTGCATTAAATATGGGATATTTAGATGAAGAAGATTTGGGAAATGAAGTTAATGGTAACTTAGGTATTGTTACTGAAAACTTTATTGCCGAAGTTTTAAATTTTGCTAATAAAGAATACGAAGATTGGTACGAAGGTTCTATTAAACGTAGTACTTTTGTAAGTGATGAGCTATCTGCTAGAAACCAACAAGGTATTTCGTATGATATTAATAAATTTTTTGGTGGCACAGATTATAGGTCACAACAGTACAACTCTGAACAAATATTAAGCAGAGAAATATTTGCTAATGCTATGGATAGTTTTTTGACTATTAAAAAATCTGAATCAGAAACAGAAGATGCTCGTATAGATAAAGCTGCAGCTGCAAAGATTAGATTAGACAATAGAAAACCTACTGTACTTGATGTACGTGAGGAATTAGAAGATACTTGGCTTGCACTTACTGGTGATAAGTTAAGTGATAGTGCAGCACAAGATATGGCTTTAGAAGTTGTAAGAAAATGGTCACCGTATGTAGAAGCTTTAGAAGCACAGGATAAAAGTATTAGAGCTGGTGAAGTTATGAATACTTATCTAGGTCCTGAAATTAGTACAATGCCAGATGCAATGTTAAGAGGTGGTAAATATGTTATGTTTGAAGAACTCAAACCTCAATTTGATGTAGAAAGTCCTTTAGTAGAAGCGCAAGAAAAACTTGAAAGTATGGCTGAAGAACAATCTCAACTTTCTGAACAAGCACAACTTACAGCTAGTGTTCAACAAGAATATTTAAGATGGATGATGGGAAGAAAATAATGGCTGAATTTGAAGATAATTTTGATAAAGAAATTGAAAAATTAACTGAGGAACAAATAGATAACTATTATAAAAAAGGTATAACAGATGGTTTATCTGATGAACAAAGAGCTTATTTATATTTTAAACCAGACGCTGAACTTTATGCTGAGGTTATGGATATAGGAGATGATAATTTTCCACCTGACCAACCCGAAGGTAAAGGTCCAACAGAAAAAGATTTATATAAAAATAATCCAGACCGTGCAGATATAATTAGTGACATAGAAATGAATAACAATATACCTAAAGGTTCTATATCAAAACTAGGATTAGCTTTAGACCCTATATCAGAAGGATTAGAGTTTGCATTAAAAGGTATTGGATTAGGTTCAGTAGCTCAATGGTGGGTAAAAGCAGAAGCTGCAAACTTTCTTGCTGGGTTAATTAGAGGTGCTGGTGCTGCTAGTGGTGTAGCACAGTTAGGACAATCACAAGCTTTAATGGGAGAAGAATTTACTGCTGATGCTGATGCTATTAAAAATGCTTTTGCACAAAATCTTAGTAGTCAAATGAAATTGTCACCTTCATTGTGGATGGAAAACAAATATGCTGAAAGTGATTTAGGTAAAGGTAAAACACCTTCACAACAAGGCTATGAAGCTGTTAAAAATGCGTTAAAGTTAGGTAAATAATGGCATATAAACTTAATTACGGTCCAACAGGAACAACACTTGTACAAGTAGGTACAAAGTTTTATTTAGTATATGAAACAGAAGGCAAAAAACTTTATTGGGAAATAGCTAAAAAAGAATTAGATAAAATTACAGATGCTGGAAAAATATCTTTTGATGACAATGGAGTTATAGCTACAGACATAGAAGGTTTTCAAACTGTTTCTCCTACAACTTGGTCTAACCTACAAGAAGCTGGTGACTTATGGTCTGCTGGATTACTAACAGAGATACAAGATAATGAGTTTGAAATTGATGCTGCTGTTAACGCTATTAAAACTGCTGCACTTGAAATGCCTTGGTCTAACGATTCAGATTATTTAAATTTAGTTACAGAATATCTTATAGAAGATAGAGCAAACTGGACAGCTAATTTAACTTTAGATGCTGAAGGTAAATTTGGTAACATACTAAAAAAATATAATTTTAGTAAAGATATGTATAACAGAATGATTACTTACAAAAATGATGAAGTTGGTAGAGGGTTGTTAGTAGAAGATGCAAAAACAAAAGTATTAAACATGTTAAATGCATTAGAAGCAAGTTTAGATGCTGATACAGTAGATTGGGTAGCTAACAAATATGCTAGTGCTAGTTGGTCAGATACAAAACTTCTTACACAATTAACAGCTGCTACACAAAAGTTTTCTATACACGAAACAGATGATGAGTTTAAAAAGATACTAGAAGAAGGTGTTACTACATTTTCTAATAAAGGCGTAGAACAAGTTACCAATATTATCGAAGCATATTTGCCTGTATCTTTACAACAACCATATTTAGATGACATACAAAACTTAGCTGGTAAATCTATATCTGATGCAACATTTTTAGATACATTTACAGAAAAACTAAAAGATGAAAGATATGCTTTCAACAGTAGTTGGGATAGAGATATTCCTTGGATAAATATTAAAAATAACATTCTTAGTGCTGCTGAAAACATATGGGGTGTTAGACCTGATGAAAACGACACAACAATACAACAAGTTATGGCAATTAACGATGTTGCTAAACGTGAAAAGATATTACGTCAAGAAGGTTTAAACAGAGGTTATGAAACAGTTGTAAATGATTTATACAGTTCAATGAGTCAAAGTTTTGGTACAGGTATTGTTAAATCACTAGATTATGAGTTAAATCCAGGAGGTTAATATGGCTGATTTAATTAAAGTATATAGAAAAGATTTAGAAGGTTTTTATGAAGTATCTGAAGACCGTGCTAAAGAACTAGAAGCTGTAGGTTATAGTCGTGACCCACAAATATCAGCAAGTACTTCTGCTTCTGTTACTTATGATAGACAAGAAGGACTACAAACAGCACAATCTTTATATAGTTTTTTTAATCAAGATTTATTAAATGAATACGCTAATAACTGGGTAAATACAGGAGATGCAACAAGGTCTATTGGAATGCTTAGACAATCAGCTGTATGGGAAAAAGAGTTTGGTTATTTAAAAAGAGATGATGGTTCTTTAATTATGTCTGAGTTAGATGCAGTATCTAATATTGCATCATATAAAAACACATTGTTTGAATATAATATAAAAGATTTTACATTGTTTGAAGATAAATTTAAAGATTTAATTAGTACAGAAGTGTCGCCATTAGAATTTCAACAGAGAATAGATTTAGTTTATAACCAAGTTATTGATGATATACCTAAAGTTAAAGAGTTATTTGCAAGAGATTATGGTATAGAAGCTACAGATGATGCAATATTTGGTGCATTAATTAATGAAGATGTAGAACAAGGATTATTAAGTAATCAAATTACAACATTACAAATAGAAGCAGAAGCTGCAGCTGCAGGTTTTAACACTTCGTTTGCAAGGTTTGAAACACTAAGACGTGAAGGATTAACTAGAGAAAAAGCTAGAACTTTATATAGAAACGCACAAGGATTAATAGACGCAGCAAGTACTGTTGGTAGAGAATTAGACCTATCTACATTAGAAGGTGCTGCTCTTGGAGATGTACAAGCTACTAAACGATTACAACGTACACAAGCTGACATATTTGCTCAACAAGGTGCTACATTAGGTGCTGCTAAAAAAGGTGACGAAGTTACTGGACTTATAGCAGGATAGTGTATAATAGACATTAAGCGTTGCGTGGTCCGCTAATAGACCTGCACTCAGCTTTCAAAGCCTACGTAGAAAGCTCGTATTAAAACCGTAGAGTAATGGACTTGCAAACTTATTGCTACCAGAGTTACAGGTCAAGTGTTAAGGTAGCACCGCAGCAAGAATCCTATGGTCTTGTTTGAATGGTTTATACATAGTGGAGGTACTAATGGAAAATGAATTTGATGCACCAGAAAACGGTGTTAAGCAATTAAGAGAAGCTCTTGATAGAAAAGATGAGCAGAATAAAAAACTTGAGGCAGAATTAGCTTCTTATAAAGAAAAAGAAATTGATTCAGTCTTTGGTCAAATCGGTTTATCAACTGACAAAGGTTTCGGTAAAGCGCTAAAACAAGTGTATGATGGTCCTGTTAACCCAGAATCTATCACACAGTTTGCTAAAGATGAGTATGGTTTTGAACCAACAGGTCAAGTACAGGACGTAACACAACCTGAACCTGAACCAGTAGTACAAGACGATGCACGTGCTAGAGTAGCTGCACTTGATGCAAATTCGACATCTGTAATGCCTCAGGGACTAGATGAACAATTAGCTAATGTTATGAAGAATGGTACAGTCAAAGACCAACTTCGTGCAAAGCTAAACATCATGGACCAACAAAAATAAGTAATAGTTAATACGGAAACATACGGAGGTATACAATGGCAGGCATAAGCTTGACAGGAAATACAATTTACTCCCAGAATATTAATAACTTTTCTGGGGAGCTATTCCGTGTAGGTGGTCAAAGAACACCATTTCTTAGTGCTACTGGAGGCCTTAACGGAGGAAAGGTTTTACAATCTACCTTCTGGCAAATCCAAGCATCAGACTCTCACACAGTCTCTTCTGAGCCAACAAAAGCTCAGGAAGGTGCAGCACCAACAGAATATCTTGGAAGAGATAGAGTTGCATACACAAACGTAACTCAGATTTTCCATAAAGGTGTAAAGATGACCTATACAGCAATGGCATCATTTCAAAACCAAAACCCATTCACATTGTCAGCAGCAGCAGTTGCGCAATCTGATGGTGATGGAACAGTAACTGCGGGAACAGAACTAGGACTTGCTAACAGCAACCCTATTGTTGATGAGTTCGCAGAACAAATGTCTTTAGCTCTTGAAAAAGTAGCTAGAGAAGTTGAGTGGTTCGCATTTAACGGTACATTTGCAGACGGAGCTAATGTAACTCCTGGAGCAGGTACTCGTGAAATGAGAGGACTCTCAGAATACGTAGCATTAAATGCTAACGCTAATAACTCAGTTGCCCCTACATTTGTAGGTGGAAACGTCTATTATAACGGTACTACTGGAAACGGTGCTACTGGTGATAACCAAGTTCTTTCTTGGGATGCAATCGCAAATTCTCTAAAGAGACTTTATGATGCACACGCACCAATGCAACAACCAGTACTTTGCGTAAGTCCAAAACAATTATTGGACCTTAACAAAGAGTTACTAGAAGGTACTGTCGGTATTACTGGCGCTATCCTTCCAAGAGATAGAAGTATTGCAGGTATTGATATTGATTCAATAGTTACACCATTCGGAACAATCGGAATGATGGTTATTGACCCTAATATTATGCCAGCAAATACAGCGTTCATTCTTGACTTTGCATTCATACAACCATGTTTTACAAATATCCCAGGATATGGAACTGTGTTCGTAAGAGACATTGACCAAGATGACAGCGCTAAAATTGCAAAAGCAATCTACATGGAAATGGGATACGACTTCGGTCCTCCTTCCTATCACATAAAGATAGCTAAAGTAGCGTAGTAAAATATTGAAGATTTGGGGGGAATCCACCTTCCTCCCATTTCTTCTGCTATAGTAAGGACAATATGCAAATATCAAAAGAAGTTTTAATTGACGTTTCAGACGATGCGAGTAACTCAAGTGGTGTACAAACTGATGGTTTATTATTATCAGGTATAGTATTTCCTGCAGCAATGACAGGTGCTAATGTAACATTTGATTTCTCTTATGATGGTATTAACTGGAAAGACGTAGTAGAAACAAATAACACAGAAGTTACATATGTTGTTTCTGCTGGTAATGTAGTCAGAGTTGACCCTAGTGGTTGGGCATTTGCTACAGCTGGATTTTTAAGAATTACATCAGATGGAACTGAAACAGCAGATAGACAAATAAATTTAATATTCAAATCTAGTTAGGAGTCATTGTGAGTAGTACAATAGGCGACCTTGTAGACAGGGTGTATCGAGAATACTTAGAGCCAATGGACTCTGTTGAGTCATATTCCTATTTAACTGGTGGTATATCTAGTTCTGATACAACACTTGCGTATTCTAATGATATGTTTTCTGTGGAAGAAGAAGATGCATTAGATGCTGGTGCAATCGTAGAAGTAGGTCAAGAGCTTATGTTTTCTACTGCACTCAATACTGTTACTAATGAAATAACCGTTACTAGAGGTGCTAGAGGAACTACTGCTGCAGCTCATAGTGCTGGTGATTTAATTAAAATAACTCCACAATTTCCGCGTAAAAATGTATTCGATGCAGTAATAGACCAAATAGAAAACCTCTACCCTACCCTATTTGCTGTAGAAACAAAGACATTAACATCAGGTACTGGCTATAGAATAATAGGGAATTACGGTACAGATGTAGATAACAATAATTATTTAGTAGCTCCTGTTAAAGCAATATCACAGTTTACAGACTTTAGTGCAGGTACAGATGAAACAGGACTTAAATTTATAGGTGTAGCCGTTGAAATGGTCGATTTACCGAATGGTTTTACTTGGACTGATGAAGATGGCACAGAACGTACTAAGACCTATACAACAGGTCCTCAAGTAGTACATGCATTACAATTTCAAGGTGTATCTTCTGGTTATGAAGTATTTGTAACTTTTAAAAAGAAATTTATTGCACCAACTGCTGAAACAGATACGCTAGTAACTGTAGGTTTAGAAAGTGAATACGAGCCAATTATTATGGCAGGTGTTGCGGCTCAAATGATTGCTGGTAAAGATATAAAACGAGTAGATTCAGCTTATATAACAGAACAATTATCAGTACAAAACTTTCCTGCTGGTACTGCTGGTAGTATTAGAAATAATTTATTACAGTATCAAAACTTACTTATACAACAAGCAAGAAAAAATTTAAGAGCAAAATATCCAGAACCAGTAGTTTTAAACAGTATTAATTATCCAATCTAATGCCTAGAGTAGCAAATACAACAAGCATTAAGAATCCTAAACGTTATGGATATGATTTACAATTAGATAATATTTATTTACGTACAGCTGTAGGTCCTGGTCGTGAAATGACTATACAATCATCTGACGTACAAGCAGGTCAGCAAGTTAATGTTAAACAAAACCCTGAAGACTTTACTTCTAACTTAGGTCGTATATATTCAAGAAATAAATTTGATGCAGGTCAAGGATTAGATACAGCACATAGAAGTGATGGTAAACCAGATGATGTAAATAGATTTTGGGATAGCAAAGGTATTGATGTATTTCACGGAGATGATGAAACAGCTTACAATATACATTTATTACATCAAACTGCTGACATGA
>Ga0208767_1000998_pt1 | contig 22846 bp, 33 predicted proteins | sample VirMetDEL_Mar_21_FD_184514 | JGI IMG/M metagenome (GOLD analysis project Ga0208767, IMG submission 184514) | Aqueous microbial communities from the Delaware River and Bay under freshwater to marine salinity gradient to study organic matter... | ecosystem: Environmental > Aquatic > Marine >... | reverse complement strand
AGTTGTCAGTTTCTCACGAGCCTGTGCATCTTCTTCGGGTACTGTTTCATATGCAGTTGGAAGATCAACATCTTTTTTGCTTTGCTTTGTAGTGGTCATATCGTTACTCCTCAGTTACAATACTAATATACACTATTATGCAGTTGTGTCAACCACAAACTGTGCAAAATGATCATCTAATGTCATATCAGTATCTACAGCAAAACCATCCCAGGTTGTAAACACACCCTCGGTATCAAAGCAGTATTTGTAACGTTTCCAAAAATGGTAGACATCTGGTGTTTTGCTTACCCAACCTTTTTCACGCAATGTATCATCACGTTCCTTGCTAAGTCTACAAGTGGGTACATTACAAGCCTGCTGTGGTGTTAGCACACCTGCAATCAACAAATCACGCACTGTGCTGGCAGGAATCATGTGTTCAAAAATACCATTGCCTTCCAGTCCTACTTCAATGTAGTGTGCACCAATATTCTGCTTGATACAGTATTCGTGATAACGGCGCAGTGCATTATCAATGTCATCTCGTATCAGTCTTGATGTTTGTTCATCATTGTAGGTGTTTTGATATAGTTCGACTAATCTTGCAAGATTAGCACACACATAAGTGGCCGTAGCCCGGTATGTATCCGGGCTACGCTTGGTACGCACATAAACAGGCGCACGAAAGTTTTCAATTGCTTCTTGTAACATTATGCCGCTGCCTTTGGCAACAGTTGTGGAGCAGGATTAGTTGCAACTTGCATCAATGCACCTTCGCCGTGATAAGGAAGATTCAGTGTACCACCATCCATGATGTATACTTCACGCAAGAAGTTGCTCATGTTACTGGGCGCACTCCAAGTAGCACCTGGATTTACATATGCGTTTTGCATCTTGGCTTTAGCATGCACAGTTGCGCTTGAATTAAAGTATTTCTTGGCACTGCCTAGCACCTGCTTCATCCAATCACCACTTAGCTCTTGGCGTGTATCTAGTCTTGCAAGTTCGTACAGTCCAATGTAACAACCTTGATCAACTTCTTCCTGTAGCGGAAATACAGAGATAATAGCATCCAGTATTTCTTCTAGTACGCCGCCGCTTTGATCAAGGTCAATGCCTTTGTATGCATACTTGAAGTGGCTAAAGAAGTAATCATTTGAACCGCGCAAGTTGGCACTTTTTCTCTGACCTTTGTCTTGCAAGTCAATGCCTACAAAATCAAACTGGTCTTGTAGTGTGCGAGCCTTTACGTTTTTGATATCGCGTGAGCCTAAACGATAACGTGTAAGAGCATTGCGATGCAAGTCGCCTGGTGTAAGGCGTGCTACACCTGTTTCATTCAACATCTCAAATGCATAACTTGGAAAAGCAACATCATCTGTTTCTACTACCGTAGCAGGAACATGTGTAAAGCCTAGCAATGCACTGGCAACACTACGCTGTTGACCATCGTACAATGTGGTGTAGTCTTGTCCATCAACTTTACACGCACTAGCAGGTGTGCAAAGACGCGGATCATAGTTTTTTATGATGTTAAGAATGTGTTTTGCAATAGCGGCACGTTGTACTTCATAGTCTAAGTACAGTGTGTCAATGTCCACCATGTTACTGCCAGTTGGAAAATTGTGTCCATTGGCATCAACTCTTTTGCGAAATGATTCTAATTGTTCTTGTGTTACACCAAACTCTGCTTCCAATTGCAAGCGAACTTCTTCTACTACTTCCGTGAATTTTTTTACCAAACGTTCCATGACATTGCTCCTCTATTCTACACAATAAACAGTAATGCTGTCATCGGTGTTGCGACGTGTAACAAATTTGCCACCGTTGCGATTTGCATAGTTGTAAGCGGCACTGGCAATGGTGCATCCGCCTGACGAGTTGCGTCTTGCATTCCAATCGTCAGCAGGCACGTTAAATGCGTGTCCAGGTTTCATTTGGGGAAAGGGATATTTCGAACGAACAGTATATTCTTTCGAAGGAACTTCTGCTTTAAAAATTTCGTACATTTTTTTCTCCTTATGTACAGTTTCGTTTTACTCAGTACAAGCGATGTATTAGCGGTACAATACCTCTTTTTACATCTTACTAGGTCCCTAGTCTAGGCTAGGAATGTGCTCGGGGATACAATACCCTTTGCTTATAGTTTAATAATAACACATTTAAGGTATGTGTCAACCTATATTCCTATTATTTTATAGCAACAATAGGAAATTCTGCATATTTCTTGCGGCGTGTGCCATGTGGACCTTTGCGATGCACCATGCCCACAGCAAGACCATTTTCCAGTTCTACCCAATATTCAACATCTCTGTCTGCACCAGGCCAACGTTTGTAACTTGCATGGCGTCTAACAATGCGCACATCTGAGAACTTTTTTGCTTCAATGTCTACTTCGCGATACTTGGGCAAATCCCACCAAGCACCAAAATCATCTGCAAGTGTCATGTTTTTGTGTAGAATACTGTACATCTTAGTTCTCCATTGCCTTTACCACATACTTGCCATAACGCTCAAAGAACTCGTTAAAGTGCTTGAGCTTCTGTGGATTAAACGGTAAGTCGTAGTTTACAACTGCAGTTCTTGCACCCATCACAGTCATTTCTGTAGGGAACTGATCCATCATAAAGCGGAAGAAGTTATCTGCTTCCTTGTGCCATTTATCTTCATCCTTCTTGCCATATTCGTCAAATGAGTTTTTAAGTTCATAACACATGCCAATTGTGAGAGCATATTGAGCACTGATCTCTTTAATTTTAAGTTCCCTAACCTTTCCAGCAAGGATATCTGCAGGGTTAGGCATGTCTTTAGCAATCTTGCGATGCGCCATAAACTTGAGTGCAATGCCTTCGCCAACTGCTCCAGCAAGGATGTCTGTGTCTTCGGTTTCATTGCCAGTACTGGTCCAGATAACATCACTTGCAAAAGTCCATGTGCGAGGAGTAGCATAAGAACGTCCGCTGGAGCGTGGATCAAAGTCACTCAGGTCTTGCTTTGCAAAACTAAGGTAACCAACAATGTCTGGGTGAATGTTGTTAGCAACAGCCCAATCCAACCAGCTCTCAAAATCTACACGCACTTCAAAGTGTACAAAACGATTGGCAAGTGGACTTGGCATACGATATGTAACACCTTTGTCACTGTCTCTGTTGCCAGCCGCAACAATAACAACATTGTCCGGCAACACATATTCACCAATTCGACCATTAAGTGTCAGCTGGTAGGTTGCAGCCTGTGTTGCTTGAGCCGCACTGTTAAGTTCATCTAGGAACAGGATCACAGTGTCGTACTGTGCGCACTCTTCTGCAGTGGGCAATTCAATTGGCGGTGCCCATTCCATTAGCCCACTGTTGCTGTTGAAGAAAGGCATGCCCTTGATGTCTGTGGGCTCATTGAGTGCAATGCGCACGTCTTTTAGCAGTGTCTTGCCTAGCACACCACTATCAGCAATGCTTTGCATCATTTCACTTTTACCAACACCGGGTTGTCCCCATACAAATGCAGGACGCTTGAGTTTCATCAAACGTATCAAACGCGAATTTAACTCACCTAATGTTACTGTACGAACTTCTGACATATCTAACTCCTCATTTCAAACTATACTATTGTTATACACTGGTATGTGTAAAGTGTCAACCTTTATTGCACACAAAGATCAACCTTTTCTTTTTCAACTACTCTGTTGCGATTAACTCTAAAAGTTTCGCCGCTTTTATATGCAAGAGTTACAGTTGATTTGTTTACCCTAACCAATGTTCCAGTGCAGCGAGTTTCGCGCCAAAAAGGACCCCAATCCATAACCTTGTGTGTATATGTTACGGTATCGCCCATTTCATAATCTTTAAACATTTTGTCTCTCACTCCTTAAAAACAACTTACTATTAAACATAACACATATATAGGATGTGTCAACCTTTTATATAAGAAAAAGCGCACATTAAATGTACGCTGTAGGAGTTTTAGCACAGTTAACTAACTGATTTGGGCTATTGCGTAGCATGCGAACAAAGGCTGCTTGCATATAAGGTTGCTGACGGCTGTGCTTGCTGGCAAACTTGTAGTATGCATACAGTACACGATGCAGATACATGCTTTGATTAAACTGATCAAATTCTGCTGTGAGTTGTGAGTTGACTACAATATGCTTGCGGATTAGCTTGTAGATAATACGAGCAAACTGAGTTGAGTGATTGTTAGCAAATGCTTGAATGTTTGACATATATTTGACCCTCTGTTTTTGTTTACTATTAAACATAACACATATATAGGATGTGTCAACCTTTATTGCACATAAAGATCAATTTTTTTGTAGTTTTTTCTTATATAATCTCGTTCAGTTGAGTTGTCCATACGCTGTACTATTTCTAGTTGCAACTCCTCTGTGTAAGGAGCAAATGCAAAATCCTCATTTGCTACAAATCCTGTTCTGGTACAATACGCTTGCAATTCTGGCATTGTAACTAATTGTGCATGAAAAAGACTGGTCATACCTGGTTCGGTAATTACAAAAGTATTTGACATAGTGTAGTTCCTCTCGCAAAAGTTATTACTGTATTATGCAGTCTTTTTGAGATATGTCAACCAAAAAAAACCGCCCTAATTTTCATTAGAGCGAACGTGTTGGCGCCTTATCCCAACTTGCGAATTCTTTTAACAATGATATTTATCATTATCTAGTAAAAAAGATACCAAAACTGGCTGCATCAGCATCAGTCCTAAAGCGGACATCTGCACCATAATCAGTCCAACGTATACTCCAACGCTCTCCTTCTAGACCATATTGTTCTGACATTTGTGCAAAAAACTTCTTGCGTTCGCGCTTGAGCAAACTGCTTACTGTTTTGTATTCTGTATCTTCATACAGTTCAGTGATACAAAAATCAACAGTCAACACATGTTTCCATTCGCCATGTACTTGTTTTGCAAACCAAAATTTATGCTTTGTTAGCACGGAGAAATCTATCCCATTCTTTGTTATTCATCACTAGCCAAAAGTATGTTTTTTCACTATACAAATATATCTTAGGCCATCTGCCACCTAGTATATAATAAGGGCAGTCCAAGTATTTGTCAAGTTCTAACAAAAACTTGTAGTTTACCTTTTGATCACGGATATCTATTTCAAAGTTTTCTATTTGCAAGTTTTTACACAAATAGTTGTGACCACCTTCGGTCAATCGCAATCCGCCTGTTTCTCTGATGTTGTACCAAAAGAACACATAGATATCACGTTCAGAACCTTCGATTCTGCCCGCTCGTATGAATGCATCAGTGTACTGCTTTTTAGTTTTTACGGAAATATCTTTTTGCCCTTGTCTAATAGCACAACACTAAAGTCCTCACAATTGAACTTGGTGTTTAGTTTCTTAGCAAGGTTAATGGCATGCCCTGGATTTGAAAACGATACCTTCTTGTACTTAGGACCAGGATAACTGATCAACATGTTCGAAGTTTTTAGGTTGATTGGTTGATCTTTGTAGTACACAGCCCAAATGCCTTCGCTGGCCAACACTTGTTCGCTTTTATAGGTATCTCTGTCTACTTTTTCTAATAGTACTGTTGGTTTAGGACGACTCATATCATTCTCTTAGTATATTACTATTTATGAATAATATGAGTATATTATTTTTTTACCAGTTTGGCGCTACAATTTCAATTGATTCTGCTTGCCTAGTTTTTTCAGCAATCAATTGATCTTGCAATTGAACACAGTATTCCAGTAGATCTTGATACTCTCGAGAAACCTGTTGTGCTTCAACTCGGTTTACAGTAAGCACATCTGTTTTAGCAGTGGTACATCGCTGTGCAAATCTGCTGAGTGTGGGTGTGTTGGGCAATCTCATGATTGTAATCGCAATGCTTCTTTCATTTCAAGTTTGGTCTTGAAAGGTCCTTTGTATTCGTTGCGTGTAAGTGTGATTAACTTAGGACAATATGCCGGGCGCCAACCCAACTCAAAGTTGATGATGTAATAGCCTGCACAAAAGAAACTGGTGCTTTTTTCTTGTTTGGTATAGATAGGCAGTTTACGTTTTAAGTCGTATATGCCATTGAATGGCTCATTCTTGCAAGGAAAGCCATGCACTTCGTATTCCTTTTTCTTTTGTGAAACAACGACCTGTGTGTCTGCAAAACTGATATTTTTCAATTCATCTTTGCTTTTTACACGCACATCCTTGCTGTTTACTGTGAGAATGTACTCATCATCAAAACGAAGTGTTCCAACTTTTTCGCCATTCTTTTCCACAATCCAAAACTTGTCTTGGACAATTGGCTTAGCCTGATACTGCATCATATCCTTTACCCAACCATTCTGCATATTTTGTTGCATCATCTGCAATGCGTTTAAGTTCATATTTGCCGCAGTACTTCAGAAACTTTGCACCCACCATAGGATGTTGTTTGCGTACTGCTTGTTCATTGATACGTTCGTCAATGTACTGTTTAATCTCTGCAGGCTGTGCAGTAAGATCCACCAGTGTAACATTGCGATTGTAATCATCTAGCACACGATGTTCTAGACCGTTATGGTCCACCCAACGCTGTAGCATCATGTTGTTCCAGTTGTAACCTTTGCTTTCTCTGTCCTCATAGGCTTCTAACAGTCCTACTTTGTTCTTTGTGCCTTTTTTGCGCACACCAGGAAATGCACTGAAAACGTTATCACTGCTATCACCACGCATACACTTTTCAAACAACAACCATTTAGGATCAGGAATCTCTTTGGGTTCTTTTGTTTTCTTGTCAATCACACGTTTACCATAGTCATCAAAGATGCCTTTGATTGTGATCATGTGATTAGGAATACCATTGTACTGTTGCACATTTTCACTGAGTAGTTGTACAAAGTCTGTGTCACTGCTCACAATAGTGTGCTTGTCTGTAGGATGTCTGTCAATCCAACGTGCAATCAAGTCATCTGCTTCTGCAATTTCACACTGCAATACTGTGCAGTTTGTTTGCTCTGCAAGAAACACTTTTAGTTCATCAAACGCTTCCCAAAACAGTTTGTCTTCTTCTTGTTCACGTTCTGTTAGTGCTGCTCTTGCTACTGCTCTATTCTTCTTGTAGGGCTCGTAGTAGTCTTTGCGCCAACTGCGGCCTTCTAAACAGAACACCACATGATCAGCATTTGCTTTGCGATATGCACTGTTTACTGCACTCATTGTTACATGAATAGCAAAGCCCAGTTTAGTCCACATGTCCATACCACGTGACGCTACATGCCTTGCTCTAAAAAATGTATTTGCTGTATCTACCAGTAGGTAACTTGTCATTTAATCACTTTCGGTTGTGTTACACTTCTTACAGTTTTAATAGTAACATCACTATTGGTATTTGTCAACCTAGGAAGCAGGTGTTTGTACCAACCTATGTGTGCATCTCTGCCATAGTGATAACTGCCATACCTTACAGGTTTGTATTTGTTTTGTAAACACCAACTGTTGTAAGTGCCTTCTTCGTTATAAGGATCTAAATAACAATTATGCCAGTCTAGCGGATCTTGAACATGCGATCTAAACCAACTATAGGTATTGAAGAATAAGTGTGCTATTCCTGCGTCTTGTAGCGTTGTGTGTAGCTCGTAAATTTTCGTATGCCACTCAAGTTGCTTTCGATCCAGTTCCTGCATTGTTTGCTTTACTACCCACTCTTTGTATTCTTCTTCCATACTTTCTGGCACAGAATCTGTACCACCTGCTGTGACTTGCAAGTAATCTTTGTTGTGTTCCCATTCTTCTCTGTCCCAACTTGACCATCCTATCAAAACAAATACATCTTGTTTGCGATTTTCTTGTAAAAACTGTTGTGTTGTGCGTAGTATTCTTGCATTGCTACTGCCACTTTCTGCATCCAAATAAAAGCCAGCGTTTAGTGTTTGTGCAAGTTTATATCCGTATGTGTGAGGTATGCAATCTGGATGTGGACGACGACCTAGGTGTTTGTATACAGGATCATCATCGGCGAAAGCATAGTTCTCTACTAACTCTGCACCAGCACTGTGACTGTCGCCATTTACATACAGTATCATTTGTATTCGCTGCGTCCGCCGCCTAGATCATTGCGTTCGACTCTGGCATTAGGATCAGCCATTTCTTTTTCGTATGTTTCCATTACAACATTACGACAAACATCTTGAAACCAGCGATCAACCATGTCTTCTTCATTTTCGTCTCTATAGCCTGCTTTGTATAACTTTTTAATAAAGTGTTCGTTCCAATCTAGTTCAAATGCACCACTACCTGGATTTTCAGGATCTACTTCTACACTAACAACATCAACCCATGGCTCACCGTTTTCTGTGGCAATTTCTTTTGCTGTTTTCTTTTTACGTTGTTTCTTAGGTTCTTCTACCTTCTTAGCAGTTCCTAAGCCTATAGCTTTCTTAGCATCATCTAGTATGCCCATTACATGCCTGCCTTTCTTAATTTATCTGGATCAACTGGATGTTTCATTGCACGTTCCAGTTGTTCTGATCTTTTATCTCTTTTTTTAGGTTCCCCAAGCGTTTCCGAAGAGACTGATGTGTAGTCTTGGCGTGAAGCGCCAACCTCGTTCCATGCAAAGTTCGGCAACTTGTTGAACATTGAGCGTATACTCTTCCGAACGTCCCCCAAGCGGCATACAATATACTGGACACTCAACGCCTGCGTCACGGTATGCTTGAACAGCCATGCTAACTTCATCCACATCCATACCATCAGCGACAACAAACTTGAGATAGAGTTCACTGTTATTAATGCCAGCGTAATCGGCAACAATCCCAGGCTTAATAGCATCAGCTTGAGATTCTCCGCTAACACTAAGTTTCGGGGAACAACTCCAAGTGACTGTAAATCGTTCCTGATTGTTGAGATAATTTCTGAAATCTTCCCTAAGGGATTGAGTAGCATTTGTTTCAAATGTGACATTTTTTAAATCCTTCATTCTTGGATGTTCTAATAGTTCTGTATAGAATTTTTGCCAACCCAGTAGAGGTTCTCCGCCTGTAAAGATGAGATGTACGTCTTGACCGTTCTGCATAGTCCAACTGCCTTCAGGCGTGAGACTGAGTAAATGTTCTACAACTTCATCTACAGTTCTATCCATCATAAACTTTTTAAACTCTGGATAGATGCTTGCATATGTATCACAGCCTGTGTGAATAATAGGCAAGTCGGTAAACTTCTCAGTTGTATTTACAACACCACTATCCAACAATGCTTTGACTTCTGCATTGTGTTTGCCTTGCTCACTGCGCATTGGTGTACCTCTGGGCAAACCAAAGTTCATACAACGAAAGTTACAACCAAAAGTGCGTAGAAATACACTGGGTACTCCTACAAACTTACCTTCACCTTGTACACTGTAAAATGCTTCACTGTATCTAAGTTTCATTGTTGGCTTCCTGTTAACTGCTTCATAAGATGGATAACCTTTTTCAAATACTGGACTTTCTATCATCTGCTTCATATATCAACTCTCTTAGTTGTGTTGTTGTTTCGGGCCATTCATTTAGTCCGTAACATTCGATCTTGTAGCCTTCTAGTCTTAATCTGCGTTGTATATCTGCTTGATCAAAAATAGTTAGGTCTTTCATTTCTATACTAATGTTGTGTATTGTAGCATGAACAAGTTCTTTAATCAACCTATCTTTATACAAGTGTTTTTCGTTAGCGAGCCAATCTTTGTGTAGATTGTCAAAATCCTCTGCAGTGCGAATTACATTAATATCTAAAAATTTAGCCATAGATTGATATGTGTTGTAAAAATCGTCTCTAATTTTATTGATAGGAACCTTGAATACACGGTTATTGGTATAATCTACAATGTCATTATAGCCAGATTCTGCCATGTGTTGATCATTTAACCACAAACTAAACCATTCGCGAAGTTCCCATGGATTCTTATCTTCCCAACTATCTAAACATTGATTAGTTATATTTTGATCTATGTATCCTTGCACACCCCATATTTTTGTAAGTTTATTGTTGCAATTCCATAAAAAATCATCTAGGTCAGGATAATGTAACACAATCTTATCATACACACTTAGTAATTTTTCTATTTGTGTTATGATATTATCTGATTTACAAATAACAGGATGAACAGTCGAATTTGTTACGGGCGAAGCTATTGCATCATTGACTGTAGGAAAAAAAACGGAATTATTTTTATGACTATTTCCTCTACTTGTAAATGGTCTGGTGTTTATTGTATATCTACCTTGCATCCAATCTAAACACCAACTAGTGAATTGTCCATAAGTTCCGCCGTTATATACTATGATGTGCATTATTCTTCAACAAATCTTTCTTTACGCACCTGCCATGGTGTATAGATTGCACTGTTTGCACCATGCTCACTGCACTCACAACTTTCGCACTGCACACGACCATCTGTTTGTTCACGCACCAATTGATCTGCAAATCGCCATGCATGTTCTGCAAACTTTTCTGCACCCACACCATCTAGTATTGTTAGTTGTGCAAGTCCTTTTGTTTCTAACTCTTTGAGATCGTCCAGCATGGGATCATTTGCATCACACACTGTTTTGTGATCAAATGTATCTTCGAGCCACTGTTTCAGCGGCTTTAGTCCACCAAAGTCCTGTACCCAATTGCGATGATCCAATTCACTTGCACTAAATGTAAATTTAAATGCTAGACTGTAACCATGCAAGAATCTGCAATGTGAATGATCTGCATGTGGTTGACGAAACACTGCACTAAGTCCAATGTTGTGTCCGTATGTTTTTGTTGAATAATGAGGCATCGGCCTACTCCTTTCGTTGTAGGTCGGAATATTTAAAGACGGACGAACCCTTGACGTCTAATAATATTGTATACTTATTTAGATTATTTTGCAAGTTTTTTCTCTAATACATCTGTTTTAACTGCTTGAAAAGCCATTATGCTACGCATTTCTCTGCAACGGCGTTGTGGGCCTTTGCCAATGTGTGGAATACTACTATCAAACACTGTGAGTTTGCGAGGCACATAAGTCATTGCTCTTGCGTGATCATCAAAGTAAAACACAGTTTCTCCACCCCAGTTTAGTTCCCAAGTCTTGTCTGTGTACAGCACACCTGTGATGCTTTCTTCAGGATGTGGCCAATCTGTGTGGATATCACCATCCAATCCAAATGTGTTAGCACTGGCCATGTTACGCACCATTGTGTAATCTTCTGGACAAAACTGTGTCATAAAGCGATCACCTAATGTACGCACAATGTCTGGCGCACTGTCATGATAGTCACGTTCCTTGAGATGATAAAAGCCTTGGAACCACTGTGGATAGTTTGGCTCAATTTTGTTGTCGCTTACTTGTCCAAACTGCCACTTGTTGGCATACACCACATAATAGAACAGTTCTTTCTGTTCTTCTTCTGTGATCCAATCTAAATGTTCTTCTAACATTACCACCACTCCTCAAACGGAAATACAATCCATGCTGGATCTTCTGCTTTGTTAATTTCAATACTTGTGTAGTCTACATCAAACTTGCTGGGTACATTATCAATAATAGCGGCAAAGCGAACGTTGTTACCCCAGATATCTAACCAGGCTGGATCATCAGGTAAGCATCCACTTTCCCAATCTTTTACAATCCACTTAAATGTTTCGCCTGTATCATTGATATCATCCAGGATAAGAATCTTTTTGCGTTTAATTGGATCACTGCAAACATCATCTGTTCTGTCTGCTTTGTCAATGTATCCAAATGCATCTTCACTCATCCAACCATTGTGTTCTGGACCATGATCAGCATCACGCAGTCGTACATCCAGTGTATGCATTTTGATACCTGTGTAGTGACTCATCATAACTGCAGGAATAAGTCCTCCTCGTGTAACACCCACAATATAATCAGGGCGCCAATCATCGCTGTACATTTGGCTTACAATATCCAGTACGCCAGTTTCAATTTCTTTCTGTGAAATGTATCTTTTACTTGTCATCTGCTTCTCCCTGGGCAACTAGTTCGTCTAGCCTTTTTTGCATATAAACAACAATAGGTTTCATAGCAATACTGTATTTCATTTTTTCTTCAGCAAGTTCAATCTCTTTCTCTAGAATTGCAATGCGTGTGCCTCTCCACCAACTTCCATTTTGTTCCATACTGTAATTCCTTTATTTGTTATTGAACTCTACTTTTACTCCTTGGGCAAGTAGCTCTGCTTTTAGCACTTCTACTCTTCGTTCCATCCAGCCTATTGCAGTATGAATATGCCCTGTGTCCTGTGGCTGTAACTGACTCTTAGCATACACTATTTCTTCTTCTATTGCAATAACTTTTGCTGGCTTACTAATCATCGAAGGCTCCTTTATTAAAACTTTAATTGTACATTAAGTCCTACACGCTTTTCAAGTTCTTTTTGCAGAGCAGCAACGCCTGTGCGTACTTCTGCAAACGTGTTAACATTAGCACCCATCATATTGAAGTTGTAGTAAGTACCAAGGTCAACTTCACGCTCACTGCTCTTAAAGTCCACAGTGCGCATTTCATGTACTACACGACCATCCAGTGTGCGAGCAGTTGGAACACGATACTGCATCTTTGCACTCTCAACTGTTACTGGCTGACTTACTGCAAAGCCCCAGGTTGTGTTTTCTTTAGGAGCAAACTCATAGCCTACAGTAGCAGTTGAACTAATTATGTTGTCTGCACTAACAAGCATACTACCGGTTTTATTAAACGATGCATTAGTAACACCTACACCTGCTTGTGCATAAAAGCCACCATTCTGATAGTTGTAGTTAGCGTACATCGTAGTGCTGCCTTCTGTGGTGCCAAGTGTGCCTTGGAAACTACTTCCTAGCGCATGACCAGTACTAGCGCCGCCGCCTACTGTGACACTACTGTTTTCATTCAATTCAAACTCTGGCATAATTAGACTTTGTTTACTATCTAGGTATGGAGCAAAGTAGTTTACTGCACCCATTTGCTCTGCAACACTTGCTGTGCGAGTATCCACAGCCTGTGTCATATCACCGAGATCAATGTAAAAATCACGCTCGAAACTGTCCAGTACCATAACACCTGTAAGTGCTTGCAGTTCACTTGCCGCTACACCACTAACTGCAGCACCACCTGAAATAGCACTTACACCACCGTCTGTACGTCCGCTGGTTGGAATACCAGTAGCACCCACTGGGCGTGTTGCACGATCCATATCCAACATGCCTTGGCCATGCAAGTCATCATCGTAAACATTTTCACCATAGCTGTTGCGAACATCTTTTTTAGCAGTTACTAGTACCAACTGCACAAGATGTTTGCCTTTCATGTGTGGCCACATCTGATGCAACACTGCAATTGCGCCACTCACAACAGGTGCTGCCATACTGGTACCTGTGTAGTTGACATAACCGCCGCCACTATTGGTACTGTCCACCATGTAACCATCTGCAAGGATGTAGTAGTCTTTGATCTTTGCGGCATCAATACACACACCATTTTCGTATGTTGCACAAACTGTGCCTGCTTTGTTACCATACTGATTACCTCTGTCATATGATCCAACAATAATCATTTGTCCGTCAAGGATGAGATTACCATTACTATCTGTGGCAGTAGCCATCTGGTTCATGCCAGCACTGTAATCTGTGCCTGCATTGCCTGCAGCCTTTACTAGTACCATTTCGTTGCCCAGTGCTGCCTTCCATTTTACTGCTTCGTTTACAGCGCCATTGTAACCATTGACACCATAATACCAGTGATCGCTGTGCCATACACCATGTGCATCTTTTACAATACTAGCTTTCATAGCACTATCTAGTCTTACTTCTGCACTTACGTTGATTGCTACTGCACCAAGTCCATTGCCCCAGGCTGCAGCCTTTTGTGCATTTGAAAAACTGTAACTGTAGCCATCGGCAACTTTAGCAATAGCAAGTTTAGCATCAAATGCTGCACCGTGCATACCTACGTCATTCTTTTCTGCAGCAATGATACCTGCAACATGTGTGCCATGCTCACTGCTGTTAGTAATTCCGCTACCTGTGTAATCAACTGTAGCAGCAATTTGATCATCTAGATCAACGTGTGTAATATCTGCACCAGTGTCGGCTACTACAACAAGACTACCTTTGCCTGTCCAGCCTCGGCTGTATGCAACGTCAAAGTTTGCCTGCTCTAAATGATTATTACCAAGTCCTGTGGTCTTAAACACACTAAATTCATCAGTGCGATAACTTGCTGGATCTGTATTGTATCCAGGAGTGCGTGTGCCCATGTCTACATGATCTGTGCCAATTGCGCCAGTATCAGTTGGATTCTCAGGCTCGGGATCTTGTACCACAGCAAGTTCACGCATAATTTCTAACAGCTCTTCGCGTTCGCTATCAACAGGGTACTTTGTAACTGGCTCACGGAAGCGCAGTGCTTGATCAACAAGTTTTTCTTTTTTACTACCATCACTGTAGGTAATTACTTTTACAGTATCAGTGGCATACACATGAGTGTGTGTTTCCGGAGTTACAAATGTAGTAACACGATAAGTTACGTCATAGTTTCCTTCTCTTTTTATTACTGTGTCACTAGACTTAATTTCCTCTGTTAAAATTTCCTTGTCTAGTCGCAACCAGTATTCATCTTTGGTAACAGTTTGTTCATCAACAACAGTCAGTGTGTCACTGGGCAATGCTTCAACAACTTCACTAATAATCTTTGTAAACTTGTCTTCTACCACTGTGTCTTTTGTTTCAACACTAACTTCCGGTGCATGTACAATAGTTTCTGTTTTACCATTGCTAAATGTTTTTACAGTAGTTTTTTGTACAGTAGTGGTGGTTGTAGTGGTTGTTGTTACTGTGGTAGTAAAGTAACGAGTTACGGTTGTGGTTTTATTGCCATCTGCTTCAACCACTGTGGTCTTATCTTCATGTGTAGTAACAAATACAGGCTCACCTTCAGCAACATCAACAGTAGTTTCCTGTGTAGTTTCTTCGTTGACTGTTTGCACTTCGACCTTTGTATCAACAATTTCAGTATTCATTTTTTCTGTTGTTACAACATCATCCAATGCAGTAACAGTAACAACATCATCAAGGTCAACAACAAGTGTGTGTCCATCTGCGTATGTGTAAGTTGACCGCTTTGTATCGGTTACTTTTTTATTACGCTTTACTGTTGTGGTTTTTACAGGAGTAACTTTTGTATCTGTAACCAAATTGCCGTCACCATCAGTGTATGTGTCGAGCCAAGTGTTACTACGATCAATATTGACAATAGGATCTTCTGTAATAATCTCTTCGGTAGGATTGTCAACTGTTACTGTGTGCGACACTGTCTTTGTTTGTGGTTGATTTTCTGATCTAGTTCCTGCGCTGAGTGTTGCTGTATTAGTATAACTTTTAGTGCCTATTACTTTTATCTTTGTAGATCCATCAGACATTATAGTAGTTTTTCTATCTTCAGTAACAACTGTGGTAACACGATCAAAAAGTTTCTCGTAGACAGTGGTCAAAATGTAAGAAACTGTACGTTCAATTTGTTCTTTTGTACCGCCGCTTACTTTTTCTTCGCCCTTAGATTGGCTTTTAATAACTTCACGTTCATTGGTATTTGCACCCACACTACTATTAATTTCAACACTAGCAACTGATTCGCTTACAACAACAGGTGCTGTTGAATTAAAAATTTCAGTTTTCTTAGTTTCAATTACTTGGTTTACTTTTTCTGCACTACTGTACTTGTTAACAAGTGTTGCATCAACACCTTGCCCATTTACAAACTGTTGAGCTAGGGGCAAATAGTCTTCTTTAAGAAGTCTTACAATTGCTTCAGCTTGTCTAAAATCATCACTTTGTAGTTTAAGCAAACGTAAAGATGGATCCATATCAGCAAGTGCTGCTTTTTCTGTTTGCCAATATGCATCTACCTCATGAATAAGGTTGATAACGTCTTGTGCAGTTTTTAGCTCTTCTTGTGTGGGGTTAGTCAAACTAGAAACAGATGCACCGTTCACTTGTGATTTTAGTGCAGTTGCAGTTTCTCCAAACTGTTGAAGATAGTTGTTCTCACCAACGTCTGGTAAACCGCCACCGCCGCCACCGCCACCGCCGCCACAGGCAGCAAGAGCAGTAGTTGATGCAAGCAATAATGTTGTAAATGTTGTGTTCATTTGACTCTCCGTTAACTTTACCTACATTACTAATGTAGCACGGATATACATGTTGTCAACCTAGAAATCGGGTTCTTCGGGTGGATTTGTTATGTTATCCCACATGCGATACTTTTCTAACAGTTTTTGATACTGTTCCCAAGCAGCCATAAGTTCTGGATATTTGTCTCTGAGTACTTCGTTATCCCAATCTGCAAATAAGTCTGGAACACTGTTGATTTCTAGTGCTGGATTTGTGAAAGTAATATCTGTATTGTATGGACTGGTATAAACATAGTCATCGCTGCCAGTAGTCCACTCACAGTCATGCAGTGTCCAGCTCACATCAATTTCTATTTTTTTATCATCGTTGTCCAACCACTTTCTCCCATGTCACATATTTGTCCTGCTCGATTAGGAATGCTGTATACAGTTCTCGAATTTTATCATATTTTTGCATAAGTTTCCAGTCTGGAGTACATTGTTGGATATGTACCCATTCATCAGGCCTGGGCATGCCTGTGCCAGGTATAAAGCCCTGCGGATCACCACCAATAATCCAACGTGGTTTAGTATTGTGTGGCGGATCTCTATAACGTGCATACACGATATTGTTAGCACGTTCATATATCAGTGCCTCACCTGGTATTAGTTCTTCGTCAGTTTGTGTATTCTGTTGCGGCATAAAAATCTATCCCTTGTTCTTGTATACGCTTACTTCCACCTAAAAAACTTAAATCCATTGCAACTGCAACTGCAACAGGGTTGGCGTGCAGTTCACGCACCATATTAATGGCTGCTTGCATTGTGCCACCTGTTGCCATTAAATCATCTACAATTATTACTCTATCACCTCTGTTAATACTGTCTTTTTGTATTTCCATTGTAGCAGTATCATATTCTAGTTCAAATGTATTGCTAACTGTTGCACCTGGCAGTTTGCCTTGTTTGCGACACAGCACCAGCGGACAACGTGTACGATGTGCTAAAACTGCACCAAATATAAAACCACGGGCATCTAGTCCAACAATCTTATCACAGGGCATATACTTTAGCAAGTTATCATACATGTAATTGTTAACAAGCCTAAATCCTTCTCCTGCACACAAACTTGCTGTGCATTTAAAGTCTACGCCTTCTTTAGGAAAGTCTTGATAACTTTTGATATACTGTTTGATCATGGCATAGTAAACAGTGCGCGAACACCGTCTGTAGTAGGCTTTCTAGCAAATACAGTCCAGCAATAAACATCTTCTCTGGCATGACCTTCTTGCTCTAGAAACTCTCTAAAACTAGTGCCTGTGGTATACACATCATCGCATATGAGATACTTATGATCAGGATCGTCAGTTGCATATGCATTAAGTGCAAAACCTAAAGGCGCACCGCCACGTGGAATACCGATTGCTGCTCTAAAAGGTTCAGTTTGATATTCCATGATCATTTTTGCTAGTGCTGACCATTCATCATTTGATATTGCATCACATTCAATTTTCCAACTCATTGGAATGCCTGCGTGTGATATAAATTCTACTTTTTGAAATAAATCCATGTTAATAACTCTGTGCTAGTCGCCACATCAAGTATGCCTTGCTCTCAATGGGATCGTATTTTGCATGTTCATCACGCAGGTTGCTTACAATAGTTCCTGGTGTAGGATCCACAAAGTGTGGCATGCTGTAGCGTGTTTGATCAATGTGTGTGTTTACAACTCTGTGCTTTGTACTAACAAAATAATCATTGGTCCAACGCTGTAGCAAGTCGCCAATGTTAACTACGACACCATCTTCTGCATAGGGAACAGGATGCCAAACACCTCCTAGATCCTGCACTTGGAGCCCTGGCACATCATTGATCTGCCACAGTAATGTGATGGTGCCGTAGTCGCTGTGTTCACCTATGCGCATCTGCTTGTCCTCTAGTGGACCAGTGTATGCAGGGTAGTGAATTACTCGTGTAGTATTATATGGATCCTGATGCGCATCTACCAGTGTAGTACCGCAGTCTAGGATAGTATCAAACTTAGCAAGTATACGCAGAGTTAAATCATCTGCAATACGAACAGTTTCTAATGCTGTTTCCTTAAATCCTGTTACTTCCTTGGGCCACAACTCATCTGGCATACGAGTGTTGTTGTAGTTGAAACTTTCTTTCATGTCTTTAGGAGCAGTTGGGTCTACATTTTCTGCACCCATGACACTGTATCCTAGGTTGTTTTCTGCTTGATAAGAATACCGTTCTTTCATGTTTATAGGCAGTGAAAAAAATACCCTCATGGTCAAAAACCAGTCTTTCATGGTTTGTTGGTCTTGTTTGTTTAGTGTATTGGTAAAGACTGCGAAGCCCACTGTTGTGTAGGCTTCGCGAATCTCATCCAATACTGTCTCTGAGTTGAAATCAATAACTGGAATCATTACTTAGGTACCACTGCATCAATGCCTTCTACATAGTACATCATACTATTTAGATGTGCATCGTCAGCAACAACGCCGTCTGCAAGTTGCAGTTTGCCAGTGTTGTCTTTGATAGGACCTGTAAATGCAAAGTACTCGCCTTTAGAAATAGCATCTTTAATTGCTTGTGCTTTTGCTTGTACGTCTGCTGGCATATTTGTGAAAGGCGCCATTTGCACAGCATCTTCATTCATATGACCAAAGTAATCCTCAACTTTCCAGTTACCATCAATAACCTGTCCTACTTTCTTAATGTAGTAAGGACCCCAGTTGTCAATGGTTGCTGTAAGTTGTGCTTTAGGAGCAAACTTGATCTGATCACTTGCTTGACCAAATCCCAACTTGCCTTTTTGTTGTGCAGCCTGCAATGGAGCAGGGCTATCAGTGTGTTGTGCAACCATGTCACAACCTTCAGCCATCATCACGTTGGCAGCATCTGCTTCTTTACTAGGATCATACCAAGTGTTTACCCAAATGATGTCAATGTCAACTTTTGGATTTACACTCTTTGCACCCATGTAGTAGGTGTTAATTTCACGGATAACTTCCGGAATAGGATATGCACCAACATAACAAATCTTGTTTGTCTTTGTCATTAGTCCTGCAATAACGCCCTGTACATGACGAGCTTGGTATAGTCGCAAGCCATATGTGCTCATGTTGTCTGCACGTTTGTAACCTGTTGCATGCTCAAACTTTACATTTGGAAAGTCCTTTGCAACTTTAAGCATTGGTTCCATGTAACCAAAACTTGTAGCGAAGATAATGTCTGCACCATCTTTTGCCATCTGACGAATCACACGTTCCGAATCAGGACCATATGATACGCTCTCAGCATAGATTGTTTCAACTTTGTCTCCGTATGCTTCTTCTACTTGTTTGCGACCAATGTCATGACGATATGTCCATCCATGGTCACCGATAGGTCCGACGTAAACAAATCCAACCTTTACTTTGTCTGCTGCACTTGCACCCATTGCCATACCAAGTACGACTGCGGCTGCAACTACAATTGATTTAATAATATTCATTGATATATCCTTGTTATTATTACTTACGATGTAAGTCCAGTGTCACACAATGATGTCCTCCACCAAGTGTTCTACTGTGTGCAAATGGCAGTACATAACTATATATACCATTTGCTTTTAGAGCCTCCTCTAGACGAGGCGCATGATCTATGACCGCCAAATTGGGGCGAATCATAAAAAAGTTAAGCAGGATATAGTTGCTTGCAAAAGCCTCACCTGCGTATCGTTTTTGTGGTAAATCCTCGCTTCCGAGCCAGATAATTTCCCAATCTTTAAAACAGTGTGGAAGTGTTTTCTTTGTAACACGATCCTTATTTACTACAACAAGTCCATCATTAACTGGGCAGAAAGTGCTGTCAATGTGTACACCACCATAGGTTTTTGTTACTTCCACTGTGTGATTAGGAAACTGCTCCTGCAACCAATTGGCGCCTGCACGAGTTCCACTTACACTTTGTAGATATAGTAACGTTTGGCCCAGTCTACAAACATTAGCAGCGTCGAAGCGTATACGCTTGTTGCGCGGAGCAGTTATAACATGTTTTGCATTACTAAGCACAAAATTTATATAGTGACTTTCTTGCAATCTACAATCATATTGCATGTTACAATCCACTACAGTGTCACCAACTACTAACAGTCTATCACGTGGGCAGTAGTTATACATTCCGCCGGTTTGTGCAAAGTTGTGATACTTGGGCCTGTATACTTTAACGCCTTCTTGTTCCAGTGTTCTCACAAAGCGATCCAAGTCCATGTCTGCCTGTGCAGTGATATCTCCACGATATGCACCTGGCTGTGCAAAATGGCAGTCCTCAGGCTTGTTTGCACCAGCCGCACTTCCGACTACAACACTTTTTAATGGGGACCATTCGTTGTGACTACTTATTTTCATCTAGCAAGCAAACTCTTGTTGCAGTTTAATGTTGTCAAAAAACTCTTTCTTTGTGCCTGCATCTGTGCCGAACGCACCTTCTAGCACTGTGGTTTGTGTTAGACTACTGTGTGCCATAATGCCTCTGTTTTCACAACAACCGTGTGTTGCTTGAATGTACACACCTACATCACGTGAGCCTGTTGCTTTCATGATCTCACGAGCAATATCGTTGCACAATTCTTCTTGTAGTGTGCCGCGTCTTGCACACCACTGTGCAATGCGTGTATACTTGCTCAATCCAATAAGTTTTTCTGCAGCAATGATACCAATGTATGCTACACCAGTCACTGGCTGGTGATGATGCGAACACATGCTTTTTAGTTCACTGCGCACCACAAGCATACCCTTGTATCCATCATCAACGTGATTAGGAAATGCAGTTGCATTAGGCATTGGGTCATAACGACCTGCCATTAATTCATTGATGTACATCTTAGCAAGACGTCTGCCTGTGTCGTTGCTGTTAGGATCATTTGCACGATCAATAATTAAACTGTCCAGCACATCTTCAAACTTAGTTGTTAGTTCTTCTATGAGTGCCTGTTTGTCGCCTTCGTGCAGATAACTTGAGATGTTATCGCCTGCCCAATAGCGTCCGCCAGCACTGCGGATTCTTGCTGTAATTTGTTGTGAAATTGTCATATTATTTCTCCGATGTTAAGGCAGTGGATTGCCATTGTTATTATTGTAGATGTATTTAGACTAAATGTCAAATTTTAATTTGCTGCAATTGGGATATTCTACTAGTTGCGATTCTTTGGTCTTTAGAGTACCATTGCCCATTAACCACATGCCTCTTGCTGCATCTTCTAATCGCATATTGTAATGGTATCCAACACTAAATTTCACTTGGTCTTGCCAAGGACTAATAGATAAGTCTCTGCCATCATATGCCATCTGTTTAAGTGCAGTATATTCGTGCTGTTTGTTTGTGAGAATAGCACCGCCATGCCCAATCTCGAGACGCTTACTATGTCCAAAACTCAAACACTGCAGTTGATTGTTGCGATACATGCCTTGATCAAAAGCTCTTGCACTGTCCCATATAGTTGTTCTTCCTAGTTGATATTCGTATTCCCAAGGGCTATTATCCCATTGAAATTGTGTTTTAGTTTTATACAGCACCATTGGCACACTAAGATATGTATGACTGGCACAACTTGCATATCCTACTTTTTTGTAGCGTATACACAGTTCAATAGCGTGTGTGCAACTGTCAGTCAGCACAACATAAGGTGCTCCTGTATACTCACTGAGCATTGTTTCAAATTTAATTAATGTATCGTAATTAAGCACGATGACCTGTCAACTGAAGTGTGTAGCGTTTGTCAAGTCCAATGTTTGCAGCCAAGTGTGGTGTATCGCTTTCCCAAAATGTGTAGTCACCTGCACGCCAATCTGTAATAGGTCTGTCTTCAATTTCAGCAATGTGTCCAGGCTTCCAATCTTCAAGATACACAACCACACGAACACAATCCTTTAGTCTCACACCAAACAGTTCTCTGTATTTTTTATATGTGTCTTTATGTGAAGGAAGAATTACACCTGTGCCCATGCGATAGTAACTTGTACCAACATCTTTAACACTGTAAGTATCTTCAAACCATTTAACAATACTGTCATTCCATGCAGGCTGTGGTTTACGCATATCGCACAAAAAGCCAGTGTAGTGCGATACAGGATGCACATATCCTTGTCGCTTCCACTTCATTATGTCACCAGGGTTATTAAAACTTTCAAGAGTATAGTTTAGTTGTGTATAACTCTGTTTACTCCAAAAAGGTTCAATATGACCTTTATGCCACCGATCGTGTGTTTCCGTAATGGATGACTTTATATCTGTCATCTTTGTATTTCCTCCAAGGATCAACTACAATACTGCCTTCACTTAGTAAGCAATATAGGTCTTGTGTTTGTTCACTCATATATTTGTATGTGATGTTTGCATTGTGTGCAAGCAATGCCACTGCAGTAAATGGACCACGCTGCGGATGTGTATGCGGATCTACCAGTATAGGATGGTAACCCAACTGTTCACAGTAGTGTGCAATTAGCAAACTGTAACTACCATCTTTGTATGGTACATTGGGTTTGTATGCTACACCATGTATTAAAATAGGTAAGTCATGTTCTTTTGCTTGTTCTACCAAAAACTCTGCTAGATTCCGTGCTTGTATCTCACGGGCATTCATAATAGCATCAAAAATGTCGTAACCTAAATCAAGTTCCTGTGCCATGAAACGTAGGGCAATATTGTCACGCGGATGGCAAGCACCGCCATCACCCATCCCAGCAGTCATATACTGTGGTCCCATGATCCGTTTAGTTGACTCCGCCAGTGCCGTAGTAACCACGT
>Ga0208767_1000996_pt1 | contig 22906 bp, 30 predicted proteins | sample VirMetDEL_Mar_21_FD_184514 | JGI IMG/M metagenome (GOLD analysis project Ga0208767, IMG submission 184514) | Aqueous microbial communities from the Delaware River and Bay under freshwater to marine salinity gradient to study organic matter... | ecosystem: Environmental > Aquatic > Marine >... | reverse complement strand
CCTCAGAGACCGATTCTGCCCAGACCCAATTTAGGGCCCAGCAGGCAAATCGAGCCTTCGAGGCGATGCCCGGCATGAGCCCCAGCAAGATCATCCCCCCACCGGCCGCCGCCTCAGGTGACCCGGGAGCCGCCTTGGAAGACCAGGGGTATGGCGAGCCTCCTCCGGGACAGGAGGCGTTCGGCATCAATGACTTCGTGGACGTTGAGAGCGGGAAGTCCGACAACCCATTCGACTCCCCCGCGGTCCAGGGTCAGGCAGCCCGTGGATTCCAATACGCAGAACAGAATCCCCAGTGGGCCGAGCTGCTCGGCAACATGCCCCCGAACGGGGCCGAAGCACTGATGGCCGGGGTCGGCTTGGCTGCTGCTCACATGGTCAACCAGCAACTAGCGACTCCGGACAGAGCGTCGGCGACCGTCATGGACGGGATCATGAGTGGCGGGTCTCGAGGAGCCTACTTCCTGAGGCTTGGCGGGGCTGACGACGAGTTCATCCGGGATTGGCTGCTAACCCGCCCTGGACACACCAAGGTCACGGTGGAGTTTGCGATGAAGGAGCTAGAGAAGATCCAGACTCAAGCTGAGAAGGAGATCCGAAAGTGAGCGGCCAGGACCTTGGGCCCCAGCCATCTGACCAAGGACCTTCGAAGGCCGACGTCCTCCGTCAGCACATGCTCGAAGGGGGTCGGGTCCCCTCGACCATCCATCGCCAGGTCATGCGGGATACCGAACCCGTTGACATGGGCGCAATCGGCAACCTGATTGACTCGGTATTCACCGCTGGGGGGATTGCTCCGTCCATCGGCAAGGGCATCGTGGACGCTGGCTTGGGTTTGATGCACGGCGCTGCGTGGGTCGGCAGCCTGGGTCAGTACGACACCTCTAAGCTCCCATCCACGATCTACGATCTGCTTCCAGAGAAGCAGGCCAACTACCTGTCGTCGCGCATTGCTCGAGCGAACATCTTTGGCGCGGACAGCGTGCTCGGTAAAGACGTGTCGGAGATCGGCGAGGTCACGGGCCAGATCCTCCCACTCCTGGGCGGCGGCGCCATCGCGGGCGCGACCGGGAAGGGGATGGCCAACCTTTCCAGTCGCGGGCTGGCAAGCAAACTCCTAGGCCAGAAGGCCGGGCAGGCGGTCTCCAAGGTCATCGACCCAGCCATCTCGATCGGTGGCAAGTCGATGTCGGGTCCGGGCAAGGCGATCCACGCCCTCTCGTGGCCAGGCGCGAAGATCGGCCAGAGTCTAGCGAGGGTCCCCAGGATCGAAGGGTGGACTCGCACGGCGAACGCCCTTCCTGAGATCATCGGCGGGGCTACGGGCTTCGGCCTCTACAACCTAGCTACGCAAGACGGGGACATGAAGGAGCGCGGCGCGGCTGCGCTGCATGGTCTTGCAGCTGGCGCTGCTTTGGCAGCTACTGGCATGGCCGCCAAATGGACCGAGGCCAGGCTCCTCAGTAAGGGTCTGTCTAGGGCTGGGGCTCGCGGCACGGCTGAAGCGGAGTCGGCTGCTCTGAAGGCTGGCGGCATGACTGGTCAGCGGGCATCAGAGCGCGCAGCGATGAGTCGCATGGCCCAGTTTGTCTCGGACACGAGGCGTGGCATCCTTCCCAAGACCTACGACGCTTTCGCAACCAAGGTCACCCCTAAGGTCGCAGGGGTTGCCATTGAAAACACGGGCTTCGCGATGCTCGATCGCGAGTTCTGGGACGCCCTTCTCTCGGGCGACACCGAGAAGGCTCTTGGGCAATACGTGGCCACCCTCCCAGCCGCGTTGCTTGCGCGGACCGGGCGTGACGATGCGTGGCGTGAGTTCCGTCGCGAAGCTGCTGAGATCAACGATCTCTCCATCCGCCGTGAGATGAGGGACATCATCAACACGGGTCGTGACGCGCTAGACCCGAGCAAGCTGCCGAACCTCGAGGTCCAAGACCCGAAGAAGCCCGCCTCAAAGGAGGTTGAGGTCAAGGGTGTCGACGAGACCATCCGCCAAGCGGATAAGCAGTACGAGGAGCCCGGGATCTCCACCAAGAACCTTCAGTTTGGCGGGGCCAACAACTTCCCCAGCGGGGCCACGGTGGACCCGCTCATTGAGGCGACCCGACCGCTGTTCCATAGTGGCTGGGAGATCTCGCAGAAGCGAAGTCCGGATGGCGCTGTCCGCATCGCGCTCGACGGCACTCCAGGCGATGTCCTCTTCAAGAGCGGGAGTGGCGAGAGCGGTTGGGTGGTCTCGGTCCCTCGCTCGATCTACCGAACAGTCCGCGGAGAAGTGCCACCAGAAGCGGCGGTCGAAGGAGTTCAGGACCCGGCCCGCAAGGCGCGAGACTCGGAGCTGGACTCCGCGCAGCAATGGGCTGATAGGATCATCGAAGGGTCGGGAGCGGACGCCAGAGGCTTCGCCAAGCAGGAGATCGAGTTAGACATAGACGTCGACCAAGCCCGCGCGCTGGTCAGCCATGCACCTGAGGGGTCGATCCTGCAAAGCCACCTCAGGGACATCGTCGAGGCGGAGGCTCCATATGGCCCTGTCACCGCGAGTGGTTTGGAGATCGCGTCGGCGATCAAGTCCTTCGGCAAGAAGGGTGGCCGCAGCCCTAACTCGAAGCGAGTGAATGAGTGGCTCAACATGGCTGCCGAAGAGGCTCACCGCTGGGCGAAGGTTGAGCAATACGGGTCAGACAGCCTGGCTGGCAAGTTTGCAGAAGCCGCCCCTCGCCTCCCGATCGGGTCACCCTCTGGGAAGGACGCGGTCATCCTTGAGGGGCCTGTTGGGCTTGAGTTCGTAAACGACCTGGCCGCGATGTCGATGCTTCGCCGCATGGCTGCCGAAGTCCGCCTTGGTCCGGAGAAATGGGCTGGAGGCCCACGGACTGGAGTGGACGGTGGTATGCAGGTTATCGGTCTCGACGGCCAGATCTACTCCCGGGAGTTCCCGCCTTCACGCAACAAGCCATGGGTGGTGTCCAAAGAGCCTGAGCAACCGTGGACAGTATCGGCGGAAGCTACCCCCGTCCTGGAGCGTTGGCGCAAGATGACCGATGCCGTGAGGATGACCTCATCGTCCAACCCTGGCATTGACCTGATGGAGGTCGCGGTCACCACAGCGATCAACGGCAGGGCGAACAGCCCGTCTGTCCAGGAACTCAGAGTCTTCTTCGACCAGGTCGATCCGGATCAGCTTGCAGAGGCACTCACTCCGCAGAACCTGGAAGACATCGGCCATGTCATCGGGAAGATCGGCGCGGGCCACTCGACGGCACAGAATGGGATGAAGGAGCTGGCTCTAGCTCTGGCCAAGCCGCGCGATTTCGACATGAGTGGCCAGAATCCTGAGCCCGCCCGTCGCGAGCCGGTGAAGCCTGAGATGAAGGCGGAGGTCAGGCCCGAGGGCAAACCTCTCGAGGTTGAAGTCACCCGCAGGCCGCAAAACCCGAGAGAGGGGGAGGCCGGTTCCATTGCGGCTCCTGAGATGGCCATCGAGGGAGGGAAGATGGTGGCCCGCGGTATGCGCAGTGCGCTACGCAGGATCGACTACGCATACGAGACTCGCGCCGAGACCATCCGGACCGTCAACCCGGAGCATCCGTTCTCGGGCAAGGTCAGGACGACGCTGAGCGAGAAGCGCGTCACCCGCGGGGAGGCGATCCACAGGTTCAAGGGTGCCAAGAAAGCTGCCAAAAAGCTGGGGGCGAAGTGGCGTCGTGAAACTGCCGACGTCGGAGGCTACGACAACGTCCGCGGTTTGACGAATCGGTCCGAGTTGATCATGGACGGCAAGGCCAAGCCTGAGACGGACCTCGAGAAGCAGTTCAAGGCGTCCGCTCAAGATGGCCAGCTCTACCTCTGGAACAAGGGGGTGGAGATGGGGCTCTCCCGCGTTGAGAAGGAAGCTGGTGGCAAGACCGTCGTCCGACCTCTGCGGGCCCGCAAGGCTTCGATCACCCAGAGACTTCCTGGGTCCAGGGCTAAGGAGGTCTACGACAACCATGGGCTTCGTGAGAAGTGGTTCAAGTTGCTCGCAAAGCTGAATCCAAACATCACCACCGAGATGCTGCGTGAGTCCTGGACGAAGTCGCCGAACGCAAAGTCCACTCTCGAAGACGTTGCCACGGCCCTTGAGCACACCCGCGTTCTCGAGAACGTGCCGCACCACATGGAGGTGACGGACTCCAAGGGACGGAAAGAGACCTACGAGATGCGTGAGTCGGACGCGCTCGAAGTCCTCTCTCACATCGCGGAGCGTCAGGCTGCCCAACTCGCATCTGCGAAGACGCACGGCCAGGACTGGTCGGAGGCCCAGCGGAAGGACTTGAAGGACTTCCTCGCAGAGAACCCTGGCAAGGAATACGACGCCGCTCGCGAGATGGCTGAGAAGCCAGGCATTGCAACCGAAGCTGAGGATTTGATCTCCTCGACTCGGGAAAACGTCAAGGACTACGGCCACATGGGCCGGGAAGAGTTCGAAACCTCAGTCAGGGAGTGGGTCCGCCTGGCTCAGGGTGAAGCGGAGGGCGGTCTTTGGAAGTTGATGCGGCTATCCCGATCCATCGACTCCGTTGCGCGGCCAGCAATGGTGGTCAAGGCTCCGATCTACGACCCATTTGAGGCGTTCACACTGCCAGCCCTCTACGCCGGGGCTGGGCGTGCATGGAAGGCTCTTGGGAAGATCTTCATGGGCCCCAACCCGCTCCATACGATGGAGCAAGTGCGCTACTACGAGCGCATGGGGGCGATCTCGTCCAAACTGTCGTCCCTCATGTGGGAGGCCAGCAAGGGACTCATGGGTAAGTGGTCTAGATTCGTCGGGTCGTTCGGCGAATGGACTGAGAGGATCAAGGGAGCGATTTCGGCGGCGACCGCAGATGTTACGCTCGAGAGTTGGGCGGCTGGCAAGACAACGAGTCGCGACTCGGGCCTCCTTGCCGAGATGCGGTTCGAGCCAGCCGAGCAGACCGCTCTTTTGAGCGGCAAGGCGAGCACCGAGCTTCAGAACAAGTTCCGCAATGAGTTCGTCCAACTGTCGACGAGCCGCAAGGAGGCCGGAGAGGGCCCGCGGGCGATGGACAACCCGAACATCACGGCAGCCCTCCGATTCCAACGCCTGATGTCTAGCCGAACCGGGTCGGTGATGCGCCGACTCAAGATTGCGCACGAGGCTAGCGAGAAGCATGGAGTCTTCAGCGAGCAGTCGGCGAAAGCATGGGGCCGATGGGTCTATCAAGCGGGCACGATGACCTCCAACGGAATGTTCGCGAAGGTGCTCGGCATCATGGTCCAACAGATCCTTCGGAGTGACTCCGAGGAGATCGGCCCACGCTTGCAGCGCGAGATCATCGACAACTTCGGGGCTGCCCTCCTGGACTCCGCGTTCAAGCAGACTGTAGGAGGCCCTGCCCAGACAGCGGCCCAAGCGGGTGGCTCCTCGACAGTCGAGAGAGCGTTCCGCCAGGTGGCCCCGCTTGACCAGGCTGCTGGATTCATGCGTGTTGCCAATGCTTTCGTCTTTGGTGGCGAGTCATTCGTACCATCAACCCTCGAGCTAGCAAAGCAACTACACTACATCCCTCTCCAAGGAGACCTGTCTCGCGCTTGGGATCGTTACGATGACTGGGGCGCGTCAGTCATCGCTGGCGAGGAGCTGAGCCTTCGCGGTCGGTCCATCGCAGACCGAGACTTGGTATGGGAGTTCCTGCAAGGCCCCGGTAAGGAGTTCACCCTCAGAACTCAGCACGAGAAGACGAAGCTCGCAGAGTTCTACAACGGGGTCCACAGAGGCATGGCCGCCTACTGGCGTGGTGCGGCAAACAGCGACGAGAACAACGAAGAGGGATGGGAGCGGGCCATGAGTGTCTTCCAGAGCGTGATCGACGACCAGGGCGAGAAGCCCGCGTCTGTTGCGGGATGGATTCGCAGTCAGCGCACCGAAGCGCGCGTTGGCAAGGACAAGATGGCCGCCTTCATGAAGTATGCAGGGGCAGAGCGTGCACGCGAGGCGATGCAGCGCGATCTCCTGCTCTCGGAGTTGGCCCGCAAGGTCGGCAAGCTCGAAGGCGAGGCTGCTCCAGAGTGGGAGACCCGCGTAGAGGAGTTCCGGAAGCTGGTCGCCATCGACTCTGGCGACTTCGGCGGAATCGTCGAGGACGCAATCGAGTCAGCCCACCGATCCCTCCGTCTGAAGGGGGACCCAGACTTGACTGATTGGTCCCTGATCGACGAGATCGCTCCGATCATCGCGTCGACCGATTATGCGACCACCAAGGTCTTCAGTGGGCAGATCGGTGCTGACCTGATTGGTGAGAAGGACTCCGCCGAGAGAGCCTACTACATAGCCGAGAAGCTGAAGGAGCGGGCCTACAAGCGCACCGTCCGCCACAACAAGGAGGCGGCACTCGAGGAATACCTCAAGAACCAGAAGTGACCCATGACGCGACCCACTACACAGAAGCTCGACAAGTCGACCACGGTCAGCCTTTGGATTCTCGGAACCTTGCTCACGGCGACCGCTGGCGGTGACGGAACCTCTGACCCACAGGTGGCGCACGTCTGCGCCGACTTCCGATGATCGCAATCACCGACACCCTTCACCTGATCATTGCCGCTCTCGGCACATTGCTCGCGGCCGTCGCTGCCATCATCGGCGCGATCGCAAAGAAGCACGCGGCGGAGGCACAGGTGCAGGCCACGCTGGCCAACGATCAGGCCACACAAGCCAACGATGCCGTCAACCACCGACACGAAACCGGCACGCCGCGCCTCTACGACCTCGCGCTGGAAAACCGCCAGAGCGTCAACGAGCTGATCGACTGGAAGCGCGGCTATGACGGCGGCCCGCTCGACGACGGCCAGAAGGTCCAACGGTTCTGGGAGGAGTGGCACGAACACAAGAAGAAGCTCGAAGCCATAGCCGACCGACCGTGCATGCATCCCAAACAACAATGAAGAAGATCATCATCGTCGGCGGCCTACTGCTACTCGCAGGCTGCGTGCTTTCACCGGACCAACGCGCCGTCGTCGATCAGCTTTTGGCTGACGAGGTCATCACGCCCGACCAGCACGCAGCGATCGTCGGCGGCACCTGGGACTCAATCCTCAACTGGCTCGGTCAGGCCGCAGGAGCTGCTGTGTTCGCGTACACGGGCATCCGAATCAACCGCGGCCCAAGTGCGGCTAGCGCTGAGAGGGCGCAGCGACGGGCCGCCAAGAAGGCGGAGAAGGCTTCGAAGCGTGCCATGCAACACTCCAACGACGCCGCGGCGCGATAAGATGAACCGAAGTGGTTGATGCGACTGTCCAATGGCGCACCCCAACGGGTGTCCGTCTGACCGATTCCAACAACTCCGTCTCGGTAGATGTCGAGGCTACGGTCGGCGATTCCGAGGGGGGAGTGTCCAAGGTCACCTTCACCGTCAACGGAACGGAGATCGACACGGTCGAGAGTTGGCGTCGCCCGACGTTCAACGAGCGCCCGTCACCGATCACAGGAGCGGACCAGATGTCCAAGCGGCCGTTCTTCGGGGTGACGATCAACGCGGGGGACTATGCCGCAGGGCCGATCACGATCACCGCTGTCGCCGTATCTGGGATCGGGACCCAGACATCGCTCCCGGGCTCGATCGTCATCTACAACGACAAGGGTGGCGCTGACACGCGGCCCAGCCCGAAGACGATCTACCTGAACGCTGACACAGGCGACGACGGGAACGACGGCCTGACCAGGTCGACACCGAAACTCAACGTCCAAGCGGGAGCGACTGCTTGCGCGACAAGCGGCGATCTGTCTGGGGCAGAGCTGGTGTTGACTTCGTCAGCTGCAAGCTACGACTGGGCTGGTGGGGGCTGGGGTATTCCAGACCTAGGCACCACGGGTGACTGGCCCTTCACGATCCGAGTTGAAGACGGCGCCAAGATCACTCGCTCGGGCACCGTCAACGTGAACTCGGGAGGCATCATCTATTCTGAGCCAGGCGACCTCCTGACCATCCGAGGGATCGGAAGTGGTGGCGACTACTCGGCCGCAAAGGTCCACATCCGCATGATCCTGGAGGGATCGGACACGCAGATCGAGGATGGCGACCTCAAGACCTATCTGCACCCCAGCGCAACTGGCATCTACTCGATTGAGGGTGGCATCAGCGGTAGCTCGCATTGGTCGCCTTCCAAGAAGTGGAGTGTCCGTTTCGTGGAAGACCGCACGGACCTCTGGGACCCAGCCATCTCGGGGGCGACCAGCTACAACTGCAACTACTACAACCACACTCGTCGAGGTGTCGTCCATGGGTTTGCTCGAGCGGACAGCATCCAGGACTGCGTGGTCGAAGACCTTCTCGGTATCGCCCTTCAGTCGAACTCGCAAGGCGGCTGCGGTGGGTCGGGCATCATCACTCGCAGCCAGAGGTATGACGCTGATGTCGCTGGCTTGGTTGACGCCGAGTTGGGTGACAATGTCTCCATCGCTTTGATGCCGGGAGATGTGATGCGAGTCACCGCTCTACCTGGAGCGAAGATCAATTCGATCGAGGGCGGTCAAGTGACCGCGCGCGCGATCAACATCGCTGACCAGGCTGCTGAACTCGTCGGAAGTCCCTTGTGGGGCATCCGCTTCGACTCCGGGTTCGCCGCCGCCAACCAGGGGGTCTTCGAGGTTACGGCCACAGGTACCGATGGCTCTGGGAATCCCTACTTCGAGGTTCAGAACACTGGGCGACCGACAGACGAGAACCCATCAGGTTCGGCGCAGATCTGGACGCACTACCGGCAGAGCAACAGCCCCCAGGACTACATCGTCGCCATCCACCCGGACATCATCCAGTGGCTCGCCGACCCTGTGGGGCAGATCCTTTCGGGTGTGAGGTGCTCGGACTTTTCGTCTGGGCAGGGCTACTTCGTGAGCTGCCCTACGATGACCCGGTTCGCACTGCGGGACTGCACCGATGGGGGCATGGATCTCCGCAACAACTTCGACGTGACGTCGACATTCACAGATTGCGTATTCGAGCACCTCACTTTCTCGGGGGTCTGGGACTGGAACGCGGGAGCAACCGTGGTCCGGAACACGATCCGCAAGTGTGTCCTGGATGGCTACTCCGACATCTCGAGCACCGGCGGCAATGTTGTGGAGGACTGCCACTTCATCACGGGTTCCGCGATAGGCTCGGGCTCTACGACAGGGGCTTGGTTCGATACCGACCCATCGGTTGACCCTTGGGATATGACGCCCCTCGTATCGTGGTTCGGTGGGAGTGTCGTGAGCGACGCCTACTACCCATCGGAGATCGCCTGGGGTGACTCAGAGCTGCCCACCAAGGGTGCTTGGGCTGACGTCGCCGACGCGGACCACGACTACTCTGATCCGCCCATCATTCCGCCTGTGATCCCAATTCCACCGGCTGGGCCTAGCCCACTCAAGATCTCCCCCCTCACGCCGACCAGGCGGCCGAGGCAGCGCCTACCGAGCAAGGTCGAGCGCATTCGTCAAAAGCAGCGTAGCCAGACCAGACGAGGAGGCATGTCTACTCGTCTTTCGAACCTGCCGAAGTTCGGTCGAAGGTAGCTTCGGTGATGATGACGACCTTGGGGTCCGCGCGGTAGCGGTCCCATCCCCAGACCTCGATGGTGCAGCCAGCCTCGAGGCATGACCAAGCCTCTTCGCTCTCGGAGATCTTCTTCACGCGCGCTGACACGTTCGTCCAGCCGGTCGCTTGGACCAGCAAGACGGCGGGCACGCCTGCCACGTATGGGGTGAGTCTCTTCAGCGCGACGATGTCAGCGAACCCAAGGAAGTCCTTCGAGAAGGGGCCCTGCTTGCGCTCGGCGATGTCCGCCAGCCAACCGTCGTCACGTAGCTTCCTGACGGACCGGGTGATCGGCAGGAGTTTGACCTTCTTGCTGAGCTTCTTCATTCCGTCGAGTCTCCTGGCCAGTGTGCGGGTCGTGCTTGCCTGGCATGTAGTCGGATCGGTATCCGTCCGGGCAGATTGGCCCGCCAGTCGTGTGCTGATGGTCAGGGCTACCGCAGATCCTACACCGGAGATCGCTCACTACTCCCCTCCCGCATCCTCTCTCACGACGGCGCGGATGTCGTCGCATAGAACGTCGAGCTTCGGGTCAATCACCACGAGCACGCGGGTCAGCAACGCTCGTAGTGCGTTGCGCTCCCTGGTCAGCCGCTCGCACTTGATGTGTCGATGCTGAAGCGACCACCGCAGGCTCTCGACGATGCAGTAGCCGGTCTTGCCGCTCAGGCGAGTGACCTCTTCGCGCAGCTTGTCGCGCTCGATGCTCACGCACACGTAGCAGGTGTCGCTTGGGTCGTTGACGTGGTTAAGGCAGCCGGACTCGTATGCGCCGGACTCCGCGAACCTCGCCGCCTTGTCGTCCGCGCTAGTCATTGGTTATCCCCTTGTTCTCGTTCTTGCTCATCCGGGAAGATCGCACGGCACATCGCCACCAGAGCCCGAATCTCCCTCTCGTATTCCGCTGCGCGTTCGGGCTCGTGCTCCTGGCAGATCTCAGCGACATCGCGGTCCCACGCGGCCAGTTTGAGCCGCTCGCAGCCGAACGCCAGCAGGCGACCGAGCTGCCCGGGCACGGTGTAGGCTGCGTAGAAGTCGCTTTGCCACACGCGCACCCCAGTTCCTACCAGGTTGGCGCGGGTCAGGTCGGCGTAGCCCAAAAGGGCGTCGGTCAGGTTGGCGCCGCTCAGGTCGGCACCGATCAGGTTGGCGCCTCTCAGGTCGGCCCGCTCACCCGTGGCCGGGTCGCTCAGCCACTCCGCATGCTTGGCCAACGTGGCCTTAAGGTCGGCGGCGTTCATCGCTCTTGCTCCTCGCCTGGCGCGCGGCCGAACGAATCAGGCATCCAAGAAGGGTCTCCAAGACTACGCCCCACAGAAGAACTTCGCCGAGAGACTACGGAAGCAGCTGGGTTTCCGGTTCAAGCTCACCGACCTCAGAGCATCGTCGGCTGCGTACCTGAGCCACCTCCAAGTGAACCCTGCACTAGTAGTCGATCGAATGGGCCACTCACAAGCCGTGAGCCAGGACAGCTACCTCGAAGGCGTGAACACCCTCCATGTCAACAAACGCGCTAGGACTCTGGAGACTGCAGCCCAGATCGAACCGACCATCAGACGAGTCATCGACACACTCACAATGCAAACCTCGGAGGCGAGCCACAATGGCCGCTAGATCGAAGTGTGGATCGCGCAACGCAGCCTAGACGAGCGTGTTGCCCATCATGAATTGGCCCCCTAGAGTGCAGCAATGGTTAGGGCGATCGACTTATTTTGCGGCTCTGGCGGCATGACTCTCGGATTCAAGAAGGCCCGAGTTGAAACCGTGTGCGCAATCGACAAGCGAAAGGACGCCATCGAGTCATTTGGGATGCACACCCCCGACGCCGACATCCGATGCACCGACATCAGAGGAGCGGATTTCGCCGAATACCGGGGCAAAGTCGACCTGATCTATGGCGGCCCTCCTTGCCAGCCCTTTTCCACGGGCGGACTGAGAAAGGGAACGCAGGACTCACGGAACATGATTCCGTCATTCCTCAAGGCCGTCGAACAGGTCAAACCCAAAGCACTTTGCATCGAGAACGTTCCTGGACTAGCCGTCAGATCACGAATCGGCCACTTGCTTGAGGTTATCGAGTCTATCCGGATGCTCGGATACCGACCTCAATGGAGGGTTCTCACAGCATCCGAGTACGGCGTCCCCCAGAAACGCCGGCGATTGTTCATCGTAGCCCTCCGAGATCACGTGTTTAGGTTTCCTCGCCCAACTCACGGACCAGGGACCGGACGCGCACTCATTCCGAGCAGTAAGGTGATCTCTCACGAACCTCTGGGCGACCCACCTAACTGTCCCGTCATCTTCGCGAAGGCGCCAGACCTGCGCCGCAGCCCATACGCAGGACACATCTACAACGGTGGCGGCAGACCCGTCGACCTCAACGCGCCATGCCACACAATCTTGGCTTCTGCGGGAGGCTACAAGACGCACTGGATCGACACTGAAGGCATCGCCACCAAGTATCACGCACACCTTCTAGAGGGTGGCGAGCCGTGGGAAGGGGAGGTGCCAGGCGCTCGCCGCATGACACTGATCGAGTCAGCGCTCGTGCAGACGTTTCCCAAGTCGATGAAGTTCGCCGGCTCGCTCAGCTCTCAGTACACGCAAGTCGGAGATGCTGTCCCCCCCAAGCTTGCGGAACGGGTCGGGCGCTCCATCGTCGCACAAATGAAGGTCGGCGGCGTTCATCGCTCTTGCTCCTCGCCTGGCGCGCGGCCGTTCTCCTGATCGCCAGTCTCGATGATGCGCTTGATCTGCTTCACGTCGACTGCGAAGGCGGGGTTTCGAATGATCTCGTTCTCGACGGCCTGCTTGCAGTTGATCGCGGTCGAGTGATCTCGTCGGATGATGCGACCAATGTCCTCCCAAGACAGGTTGGTCATCTCGCGCAAGAGGTAGGCGACGATCTGCCGCGGCTGTGAGATGGCTCGGACTCTGTGCTTGCCTCTCAGCTGCTCCATCGTCACGCCGTGGTAGGTGCAAACGGCTTCGGGGATGCGGATGGTGAGGTCCCCGATGGTCTTCAGCTTCTCGCCTGATGTGATCATGGCTCTGACCATGTCGCGGACGGTCTGAAGATCGTTGATAGCCCGTTCGGCCCGCTCGTGGATCACGAGTAGTTGTGCGTTCATGCGTCCTTGCTAGCACAAGTTCCTCATGGTGTCAAGCGTTTGACGACGAGGCCGACTTCTTCCCGTAGTTTCTCCAGAGCTGCTTGGTGGACCTTGTCATCGATGTGCACCCTCTCAGACTTTCCGTTGCGGGCGCTTTGCCGTGCGCGGAAGAGGTTGACCATCTGACGGTCTGCGCGCTCAAGGCACGCCCACTCCAAGACGGTCTCTGGTTCGATGTCCGACTTCCCGTTTGCTTCGAGGATCTCGACCGCACGCTTGGCGGCCTCGAGGTAGGTCTCACCGACGCGACGGTCGGCGAACACGAGTGCGGTCGCGATACGGATGTGGTGGTCGTGGGTTCTCATTCGACTAGGTCCTCTCGTTCACGCAGGGACTCCCACCCAAAGGTGAGGAACTTGCCGCCGGCTTCACGCAGACGGCTGGCCATAGCCTCGCCAACGACGCTCTCGAAGCCACGCCTGTCGAGGTTGGTTGCGATAGCGGTTGGCCGACACGCTCGGTAGCGGGTGTCGATGATGTGCTGGAACGTCTTCTTCGTGTGCTCGGTCATCATGGCCCGTCCGATCTCGTCGATAGCCAGCAGATCGACCTTGGTGAAGGCTTCCACTGCTTGTCGCTCAGTGACGCTGCTACCTTCGTGGTAGGTGTTCTTGACGAGTTCGAGCATGCTCTCCATCGTCGTGTAGCGAGCTTCGCTACCCTTGCGGAGGACGTAGTTCACGATGGCACATAGGGCGTGTGTCTTCCCAGTACCTGGGACCCCTCCCATGATGATGCATCGACCCTGCTGCCGTACCATATCGAAGTTGTGGCAGTAGTCCCTGATCTCGTGGAGTATCGGCCTCATCTTCGGGTGGAACTGCTTCATCGAATACGGGTCCGCTAGAGCGAAGCGTTTGTCGATGCCGGCCTGGGCTGCCCGTTGCTCTGCCAGCAACTGGCGCATCTCGTGGCCATCGATGGTCTCCTTGTAGTGAGCCATCTGCTCGGCGTGCTTGAGGTCGTCGCACTTTGGGCATGACGACCAGAAGTCTCTGATGAAGGGGTCCAGGACTTCCTCGTGGAGAGTGTTCCTCGACTGCTTCTCCTCCCAGCCCTTTGGGGTCACGGCCTTGTAGAGCGATGCCCTGTACGGTCCGTGGTAATCGCAGCTACGGTCTTCGTGCTCAAGAGGGATCCAGGGGGTGTCGGTACGCCATGGAGAGTCCAGGCGTTCGGGGGTTGGTTGCTTGTCATCCATGTCGGTTCTCCAGGCTGCCGAGGATCGTCCCTGCGGCGATAAAACGGTGTTGACCTGCCAGGACCTGCCTAGCGGGAATAAGGGCTCACTGGACGGCTGGGGCGTCCCTGTGCTTCGCGAGGAGGTCCGGGTCGTCCACCATGTCCAGTGGGGACATCTTCGGCTTCGAGCCGGCGTAGTAAGCGGCCGTGAACGACTGCCAGCCTTTGAGCACCAAGTGCTCAAGCATCTCTTTGACGGTGATACCAGCCTTCTCAGCTTGAACCAGGCAACGGTCCCACTGCTTGATGGTCAGCGTCTTCATCCGGTGCTTCTCCTTCCGGATAGCGAGCCATTCCCGGCGGAGGTCTTCCAGATCCTTGTCCTTCAGAGCAGGGGCTCCCCCCTGCACCCCCATGCCCGTAGGGGGTGGGGGTTGTACGTCTCCGTCTCTAGTACCTCCGTCTCCGTCTCCGTCTCCGTGGGCTGACAACGCTGACGCCCTTTTACTGTCAGCATTACGCCGCTTACTACGGAAGCGTGCTTGGGCCTCCCGGTTCTGCCGCCGACGCTCCTCCTCCTGGCGGATGTTGTTGTACTTATCCCAAGTCGGCATCCAGTAGAGGAAGTTCCCCTTCTCTATGAGCTTACGTCCTTCCTCATCGGGGGTCCGGCTCCTCGGGTCCGGCTGACAGAGGGTCTCTATCGCGCCCTCGATGTCGGTCACGTCGCATCCAAGGATGGCTGCGACGATGACTGGATTCAGCTCGACGTACCCGGGTGGCTTACTGTTCGCGATGCAGTAGGTCCAGACTGAGAACAGTACTGGGCCAGTCCCCACCATGCTGCCCGTGAACAGCGACTCGAAGATCTTGCCGTAGGTCATCGAACCATCGGACCATGACAGTAAGCAAAAAGCAACGCTGAGCCATTACGCGAACTACAAGACCTTCAGCCTGTCTGCTCGTAAGCGGCGGATAAGCGGCGCTCCGCTCAGCCGCCGGTTAGAGGGATTCGGCCTGGTCGCAGTGCTCTTGGCACATCGGGCTCGAGCGGAACCTGGTCGTCGGCTTCCGGCGACACGGGGACCCCGTGAACATCCGCCAGTGGCAGTAGGGCCAGGTGTCCAACAGGTCGTGCGTGAGCTTGGCCCGGTGACGCTTGGCCTTCTGCTTCGCGTTCATGGCCTGGCGGTTCTTGGCCCGGTGCCGAGCGACTCGTTCCCGATTGAGCCGGGCCCTCCGCTCGGTCTTGGTCTCACTCAAGGGAAAGTCCGGCCATGCTCACCGAAGCCATCTGGAAAGCACGGGAGGGGGGGGGGGTTGCTGGAGCCTCTGCGCATCAGGTGGGTCAAAGCACCGCGCGGGCAAGCATGGCCGGGATGTGAGAAAGCGGTCGCCGTCGAAGCGGGAAGCCGCGTTTGAACGCACAGCTCAGCTTACGACAAAGGAGAAACATCATCAGGTAGCGGCTCCGACGACGACCGCAAGCGTTGTAGCACGTAGACAATCGCTTGACAAGCTGAGACCGTTGGATTAAAACGATTGGCATGAACGCACAGACGAGAGATCTGCCGACCACCATCTCGGCATCCCGCATCGCAGCCATGCTCGGCATGGACAAGTGGTGCTCCCCCTTGACCCTTTTCCACCGGATGCGTGGCAACATGCCGGAGAAGCGGGACGACGAAGCCATGATGCAGGGCCGTTTCTACGAGCGCGCGACTGCCGACGTCGCCTGCCACAAGTACGGCATGAAGATCGTCGAAGGCTTCGAGCAAACGGAGATGGTCGACGGAGCCCTGTCGGGCCATCCGGACTTCCTGGTTCTCGATGAGAACAACAAGCTGGCTATCTGCGAGGTCAAGAACCCATTCAACGCAGACTTCGGCGACGAGTGGGGCGATCCGGGTAGCGACATCGTCCCGCGTGGCTACTTCATCCAATCCCTCGCATACCTGCACCTCTTCCTCAAGTGGGCCGAGAAGGTCAAGACCGGCCAGGCCACCGACTCCCTCGTCTACCAGGGGGAGATCGCCGACTACATCTACGTGGTCGTGCGGCTGCGCGGCGGCGTCGAGCGCTACAAGGTCCACTACGACGCCGAGATCATCGGCCGCATCGAAGCGGATGCAGCAGTCTTCCTCTCACGAGTGCGCAACAACGACCCGCCGACTCCAGAGGACGAGGAGGACATGCGCAACCGCTGGCCCGTCACCGAAGGCAAGAAGGCTGAGTGCAACAGCGCGTTCCTGGCCCAGCTCGAGACCTACGAGTCGATCAACAAGCAGATGAAGGAGCTGGCCAAGCAGCAGTCCGCTCTCAAGACCTTGATCCTGGCCTTCGCTGAAGACGCGGACGGTATCGAATATGTCGACGAGAACGGAGGGCGCACGCCCGTCGTGACTCTCGGCGTCGACCGATCGTTCGATGCCGCGCAGTGCCTGGCCGACCACCCGGAACTCATCGAGAAGGGCTACTACAAGCTGGATGCATCGCGCATCGCAAAGGAACAGAAGGCCCTGCACGAGATGTACATGAAGAAGCCCCAGAACGTCGACCATGGCGTCGGCCAGAAGCGGGTCATCCGCCTGAAGCGCAAGAACATCGAGAACCTTCTGAAGGGGGCGAAGTCATGAGCGAAGAGATCCAACTGGCTCCCAGTAAGAACGTGGGCGAAGCCATCTGCACGACCTACAAGGGCGACTTCGAGAAAGCCCTCAACTACGAGATGGTCTCCGGGCACTTGGCCTTCGAGCCGTTCATGGCGGCCGTCAAGCAGGACGTGCTCAGCAGCCCCAAGCTGGCGCAAGCCTTCGAGCAAAGCCCAGGCTCAGCGATCAACGCCCTGCTTATGGCCGCGCAGTGCAAGCTTCTGCCCGGCGGTAGCTACGACCTGTTCTACCTGATCCCGCGATGGAACAAGAAGACGCGGTGCACCGAGGTGCAACCGATGATCTCCTACAAGGGCATGTGCGAACTGGCCCAGAGGCATCCCCGCGTGCACAAGATCGAGGCGTTCCTCGTCTACAAGGGGGAGCACTTCAGGTTCCTGCCAGGCGAAGGGCGCGTCGAACACGAGTTCGGCCTCGACGTCGACCGCTCAGACGACAACCTGGTCGCCGCCTATGCGCGAGTCGTCATCACCGATCCGTCAGGTCAGCACCCGGTGCACGACGACCCGGTGGTATGGGTCATGTCGCGAGACGAGTTGCTCAAGTCACGCGGGCGGTCCGACGCATGGAAGAACGCCGAGTCGAAGGGCTGGAACAGCAGCCCATGGCACACAGACTTTGCGATGATGTGCCGCAAGACCGTCATCCGCGCAGTGCTCACCAAGGGCTCTGTGCCGCGCGACATGGGCGTCGGCGGCGCGATCCAGCAGGAAGACAAGGCAGACGCCATCGACACCACCAAGGCCAAGCTGCCGCAGCAGTCGATGCGTGACAGTCTGCGCGCGGACCTGGCGATCGACGAGAAGGTCGACCCCATCCCTGAGGACGAGGATGCCTTGGCCCTGATTGAGGCTTGCGAAGACCTCGCGGCCCTCGAGCTGCTCGGCAAGCGGATCGCTGTCTCGACACTTCCCGAGGACTTGAAGGAGAAGGTCGCCCAACTCTACGCCGAGCGCGAGTTTGTCCTGACCCCTGACGCATCATGAGGCAACTACCGAAACCATTCACGCCGCAACAGCGGAAGAAGATCAAGGCGCTCGCCAAGACGATGAGCGCCCCCGAAATCGCGCGCAAGCTACGGACCGAGGTCTCGCGAGTGCGTCGCTACCTCAAGCGCGAGGGCATCACCGCCAGGCGGGCGACTCATGCCCCACTTGCAGGCGTGGACCTCCGACGCGAAGTCCTCAAGCACGGGTCCGTCAAGGCTGTCGCCGATCACTACAACGTCACACCAGCCGCGGTCTACGCGCGCATCGGGGGGATGTAGTGAGAACCTCCACAGCCGCGCTACTCTTCCTCTGCTCATGCCAGGTGCCCGACAGCCAGCAAGATGTGATCGACGACATCCTCAGTCTGGGTGCCCAGGACGGTGTTGCGATTGCTTTGGCTTCGGAGGGGGTCGGTGGCCCAACAGTCGCTGGGCCGTTCGCGGGTCGCTACAGGGTCCTGCACGGCGCCACCGCCTGCTCCTCAGCGACCAAAGGCCAGGGCAACCCGGCCGTCCACACGCAAGGAGTTCCTACTGTCGGCGAGCCACTCCGCATCGAGTGGACCGTCAACCCAACGGCCCCATACGAAACGACCAGGCCCGCCTATCTACTGGTCTGGTTCGACGAGTATCTCGAGACCGACATCTCCCCGTTCGGCTACCGCGGCTGCACGCTGTGGGCGCCGTTCGATCGCCGGATCTACACGGTCATGCCATCGGCGGGAGGGGTACTAACCCAGAACGGCGGGAGACTCCGATTCAGCTGGACGCCTGGCTCTGAGTTTGTCGGCCGCAAACTGTTTTCTCAGCTAGTCGTCTACTCGCCCGGAGCGAATGAGCGCGACTGGCTTCTGTCCCCCGGCCTCGAAACGTGGGTCGGCAACTAGAGTGGCCGGCAAGCGTGAAGGGTTTCTCCGATATCTCAAGGTGAGGCTCCTGTGCGCCACGCCAGGCGAGAGCATATGTGTCTTCTCCCCGACCCCAGAGTCTCAGAAGCAGCTTCTGTCCGACTTGGCCGAGGAGATCGAAGGCTCTTGCGCAGACTTCACCACGGTCTCGGTCATCGGCAAGCTGAGCGGCAAGCCGTTCGACTACGGGCACCGCATCGACCGCACCATCTTTGACGACCCCTCATCCTGAGGGGTAAACCAACTAACCATGTCCGAAACGATTCAGAAGTTGCAGCGCATCGCTGCTCTCCCCGCAGGCAAGAACCTCGCAGCCGCCGCGTCCTTTGTCCGCAAGTGTTGCGACACGAGTGGCGACGAGGTCCAGAAGTTCCTGGCCCTCACTGCGCACACCAAGAACATGACGCCCGCCGAGCGTGACACCGTCATGGCTCTGGTCGAGGCGTTCGCAGCCAACCAGGCGGAGTGATCGACCAGGTCATAGCGATGGCTGCGGTCCTGCTGGCCACGTTCGCCCTCGGGTGGGTCGCTGGCCGCGACTCCGCGCAGCAATAGCTTTACCCGTCCCGGCCGACGTTGGCCGGGGCAACCGCTCGCCCCGGGGTAAGGGGTTCAGTCCCCTTAGGGGCCGGGGCGAGCGGGTCTTTCCTACTTCGCGTAGTTGACGATCGCCGCCATGATGGCGGGCCTGCGGTAGCCGGTCTGGTCGACGATGTCGTCCAAGTCCTGGCCCTGGTCGTGCAGGTAGTGCACCGTGTGCCGCTCTTCCTTGGTCAGGCCGTCGACCTCGAGGCGCACCAGGCGGGCCGCGCCCTTGCAATCGTTGTAGCAGACCGACGAGCCGAAGTCGTCGACCCAGCCATCGGTGGCTTCGGGGTTGCCCTCCGCCTCAGCGAACTCGAGGCAGCTGACCTCGTGCAGCCTCTCGGCGTCGAAGTCTTCGTCTACCTCGAGCGATACCTGCAACGTGACGATGCGCGTGCTGCTCATGACTGCAATCCTTGCACGACAATCGCGCCTAGGAAAGTCAGGAAGACGATCGTCCAGATGTAGCCAGCCAGGTCAGATCGGATATTGCCCGCGCTGCGACCTTGGCCCCCCTTGACGAGGGGCGGCTCCTCTCGTTGGCAGCTCATGCCGCCACCTCGCTAGCAGCCTGAGCGGTGGCCGCGATTGCGTCGCGCATAGCCGCAGTGTCGGGCAGAGGAATGGGCGCGAGCATCGCAACCGCCGACTGCACGAGCGTCATGTCTCCGCCCGTCTGGTGCGTAATCATGCCGACATCGACGGCGATGGTCAGGATCTGGACAAGTTCGTCTCGGGTCATCTTTCGTTCTCCTTTGTTGAGTCTACGCGCAAAGCCCGCGCGCGGGGCAGTGACCGGGATGCGCTCCCGGGGGCGGTGCTGGCCTAGCCCAGGTGGCGCTTGGCGTGCCAAGCCTCCTCTTGCCGCTCTCGCGCGCTCTGGGCGTCGTAGTCCTCCTGATGGGACTGCCAGGCGCGTTCGGAGCATTCGTCGCACTGGGGGCGAATCTGGGCTCCTGTGAATGGGTCCCGAAGCCAGATGACGTCGGTGTCGGAACCGCACAGCTCGCAGAGTAGTGGGGCGGTCATACGGGATACCTCTCGCGGTGTCTCAGGGCGCGGCAGAGCATCCACTGCGCCAGGTCTCGAGCATCGGGAAGCCAGCAGCCACGCCGCAGCGCCCGCAGGAGCTGCCGCACGCGGGCGCGGTTCTTCGGTAGGCGGCGGCGGCGCATCAAATCCACTCCTGCCTGAGGGCATACCCGCCGTCTGAATCGGGCTCGCCGTTCCGGCGCCCGTGCGGCTCGGGTGTCCCGTCTGGCCAGAGTCGAGCGCCTAGCGTGTAGACGAGGTGGAACCCCATATCCATGCCGCATCCCCCGACTACGATGCCGTCGTCGCCGCTCTTGCCGCCGAGCCGGTAGCCCATGACGCGCGCGGCGTGCCAGCTCAGCCAGAGCTTCACGGGTGGGCCTCCGCCCTCGCCAGGCGCGAACGTGTAGAGGTCGATGCGCCGGCTCATGCCGGACCTCGCAACGTGGCGCAGAACGGTGTAGACGACGTCGCCGGGCTTCAGCCACCTCAGCAGGGTCTGCCGGGACTCTTCAATGTCGGCGGCTTTCTGTGCCGCCTTGGTCAGGGTTGCCATTTCGTGTTTCTCCTATTGGTCCTGCGCGGAGCGACCGCGCGTAGTCTCATCAGGCCCGGTGCTACCGGCACGACGGGGGACCGCCCGGCCCCCGTTTCGACTAGACTGGTCGTCCGTTCTCGTCGAAAGCGTCGTCTGACGCCAAGTGCATCGGCCCGCCAGGCAGAGGCCCATCCGGCGGTAGCGCCATGATTTGGCCCAGGACCCCGGCGAGTTCGCGCGGTTCGAGGTACCCCCATACGTCGCTGGTCAGGCCAGTATCGTACGCGATGCGGCAATCGCCGTCGCCCGTGCCACGGAGTACGGCCACCTCGAAAAGCCCGTCGCGCCCCCCGTAGCTGCCCGCATGGCACACGATCGAAGCGCCGTATCCGTTGGGGTAGAACTCCCGGCGACGGTATTCGCACGGCATGCCCGCAATGGGGCCCAGGTTGTCGTTGCTCACTTTGCAATCCTCCGCGGCATCAGGCGCCAGTGGAGCCAGCAGCTGGGCTCCGGCCCACCATACGTCCAGCTAACGTGGCGGAACGATTCGGGCGGCTTGTCGCTTCCCAGTGGGAACTGGGTTCGATTGACGACGACCATCCCTAGCCGGTTGGCGATCAGTTCGACTCGATCCTGGCAGCCAACCTCGACGGCCACGATCAGACTGCCGTCCGGGTCGTAGCTGAACTGACCAGCGCCGGCACCCTCCAGCATGTTGCGCGCCATCATGCGCGACCTTGGCGGCCAGTCTACGAAAGGGGTTGACGTGAGCGGCTCGCTGACCTTGGCGTCAATAGTGTCGGACATCGTTCTGTTTCTCCTGCTTGGGTTGCGCGGCGAATACCGGCCGCGCGCGGCATTGGTGCTGCTATCGGCGGCAAGTCGAGGCAAGGGACACAAGCCACTCGGCGAAAGCGGGTGGCGTCAAACGGCGCTGGCGCTTGCTCAGGGTCTCAAGAACGCCCCGGGGCTGTCGGCCCGACCTATACGGCGCGGGGGGCTCAGGGGCGGCCACAGGCGGCGGTATGGGCGGCAGGAGCGGGGCCCCGACGATGTAGAGCCACGTCGGCTTCTCAGCGCGGTGCCCCCAGTCGATCTGACGCACGGCGATTGTGTACCCTAGCTGGTCCGAATGGCCCGGGCGGGGGAGGCCGCAGGCTTTCCACAGCTTCGAGTCGGCTGGGTGCTCAAGAACCCCACCCCATTGCTGGACCTGTCGCACGGCCTGCACGGCAACCGAAGGGTCCTCGTGCGACTTGTGCGCGTATCGACCCCATGGCCCGCAAGGCGGGTGCGCAACGACCGGATGGGGACCGGCATACTTGCGCGCATCGCGCTGGGCGTCCCACGGATCGACGCCAGGAATGTCGGCATACGGGCCCGTGGGATCGACGTAGAGGGCTGCAACGGTCACCGGGTAGTTTCCTTGCGCCACTGATCCCAAGCGGCCGTAATGAGGGCGCAATCGGCGTCGGATTCCAGATCCGGCTCGCGTCCAAGGGTGGACGTGAAAGCGTCGAGCATGGTTTGGTTTGCGTCGCAGTAATCGTGCGAATGGCAGACCCTAGGGTCGGGCTCGGCGCGGTTCGATGCGATGCACTTCGGGTAGTCCGATTGGCCCAAACAGACGAGCAAGCGCAACTCGAAGTCGCGGCACAAGTCGTTCTGTCGATCGGCGGCCCGGCAACGGGCGCAACGCGCACCGCTGGCCGTATAGTGCGGGCAAAGGTCGGAGGTGTTCGTGTTGCCGCAATGCCGGCATCCGTAGGCTTTCATCGGTTGGCCCTCCATTGCTCGATCGTCTCGCGAACGCGATCGGCATCGGCATCCGATGGCCAGCCGGTATCGCTACCGAACTCGAAGCAATCGATCGGCTCCTCTCCGTCGTAGAATGCTTCCTCGCTCCTGTTCAGGCTCACGACGTACGGGCCGTCCAGCAGCGACGCGAACGCATATCGGCCATCGGGGAACGTCACCGACAAGCCTGCGCACATTCCGCCGGTTTGCTCAAGCGAGGAACCCGGGATACCAAGGCGGCGAAGGTAGACGGCGTCGCTCGTGCCCTGGACCGTGCAGCCGCAATCGGTGCACGTCGCCAGACGCGCGTCCTTCGCGATCGGCTCGCGTTCGTCCGCCGTTGTGTCGATTACCTCCCCGTGCACGGTCCGCTTGCCGTGGCAAGGGCCGCAAAGAAGCGCGGCCCAAGGCGTCCAGATTGCGACGTAGGCCTTTGTCGTCGTCGGA
>Ga0208767_1000994_pt1 | contig 22954 bp, 20 predicted proteins | sample VirMetDEL_Mar_21_FD_184514 | JGI IMG/M metagenome (GOLD analysis project Ga0208767, IMG submission 184514) | Aqueous microbial communities from the Delaware River and Bay under freshwater to marine salinity gradient to study organic matter... | ecosystem: Environmental > Aquatic > Marine >... | reverse complement strand
ATGTGAAGACCCCAAAAATTACCAAGATAGCAAATCGTTTATACGATATATTTAAAGATAATTATATATTCTATATTGAAAATGGTTATACAAAGTTTTAGTTTTAATATTTATAATAGATTAAAACGTATGTATTATGTCACAACTAGACAGTATAGTATTTGGTAAGAAAAAATTTTCTGATATTCTTGAAGAAATTTACACCAACCAAACCGAGAAAAAAAGACAAGTAACAGCTCTAATTTCAGAATTAAAACCTTTAATTTCTGATATTGGTGATGCCACTCTCGTAGTTCCCCTAATTAAAGAGTATATGGAAATTGGGGTTAAAAACGATGAACAATTAATTAAAATGGCCACCATCGTACAACGTGTTCTTCAAACAGAAACAGCTGAAGGTGATTTTTCTATTTCAGATGAAGAAAAAGAACAATTACTTGAAGCTATGAAAGATCTTCAAATTGAACCTCCTAAAGACGAAGAAAAATAATGGCGAGTTACGGTTTTACATCATTAAATAAGAATTTAAATAATAATTTAAATAATGGTTTTAATGTCCAAACAGCATTAGCTACCTCTGGATTAATTACTACTGGAAGAGTTGTTAGTATTGTATTAGACGATTCTCACCCCCTATGGAAAGAAGTAGGAGAATATAATGGTATAGGAACTATTGAATTTCAAAGTGTCACAGACCCACAATCTAATTTTAGTTTAGCAAAACCTTTTTTTACTAATAATACTAAATATCCTTTAATAAATGAAATAGTTTATATAATGGCTCTCCCAAATACTGATATTGGGAATGTTACAACTGATACTACAAAGTATTATATTGATACTGTTGGAATATGGAATCACCCACATCATAATGGATTTCCCTATAGTCCAAATACCCCTCCACCAGCGCAACAAAAAGATTATGTTGAAACTGAAGCTGGAAGTGTTAGAAGAGTAACAGATCAATCTACTGAAATTAATTTAGGAAATACATTTGTAGAAAGAGCAAATATCCATCCATTACAAGCTTATGAAGGTGATGTAATATATGAAGGAAGATGGGGTAACTCAATTAGATTTGGTTCTACAGTTAATGGATTTACAAATTGGTCTACAACAGGGTCTAATGGTGATCCTATAATGATTTTACGAAATGGTCAAGGAGATCAAAGTAATGAAGGATGGATAACCATTAATGAAGATATAAATAATGATGATTCATCTATTTATTTAACTTCAACCCAAAATATTCCACTAAACCCCACCTCAGAAAAATACAATAGTTATAATAATCCCCCTGAAAAAATTAATAAATTTGCGGGAAAGCAAATATTAGTAAATTCTGGAAGATTAGTATTTAATACAACTACAAATCATATTTTATTAAATTCACAAAAATCAGTGGGTATTAATGCTATTGAAAGTTTTAATGTAGATTCTCCTAAATCCATAATTCAATCAAATGAAATATATTTAGGTGGAAAAAATGCTACTGAACCTATATTAAAAGGAGATACAACCATAGAATTGCTTTCCCAATTAGTAACTCAATTAACTAATTTAACTACTTTATTACAATTAGTTACACCTATTGGAGGACCTGGTGTATCCCAAGGTGCATCAGCTTTAATACCTTTTTTACAAACATTAAAGGTACAATTAGAAACAACTACTAAATCTAAAATAAGTAAAACATTATAATGGCAGGAATACCAATAGATACTATTTTAGGAGCAATCCCGGATAACCTAAAACCTTCAGGTTTTGAGAATCTTCCTAAGCTTATAATGAATCAAGGAATAAAAATTGATACATTAATTCAACCTGCTTTAGACACAGTAGTAAAAGAACTCCCAGAACCTGTACAACCATCTATTCAAAAAATTGTACCTCAAATTATAGAAAATAGGGAAGATTTAGATGTAAACAAATTAGCTACTGAAGCTTTTGATGATGCTTTTAATCAAGTACAACAAGAAGCTCAACAATTAGGACAGGATGCTTTAGATAATTTTTGCCTCCCTACATTAGTTACTGATAATATAATTGCTCAAAGAAACAATATTGTAGGAGTATTAAATAATGTGGGAAAACAATTAGATACATTAGCTAGTTTTTTAGGTTTAGCTGGAGGATTTTTAACTATTATTAATGTAGTATTAAAAGCTTTAGTAGCAGCAGATCCTCTTCTTTCTGCCACGGGTAAAGCATTCCCATTTAGCGCAGGAGTTACGGAATCTATAAGAAGTGATTTAAAAACATTAAAAGAAGGTGTTCTTTTTGATGAAGCTGGAGAATCTAAAATAACTCCAATTGTTGTAGCCCTAGCTTCCTCAGCAATCTCAGTATCAATAGTTAGTGCTTTTATTAAACAATCAGTAAATTTTTTATTTATTATTGATCCTTATATTTTAAAATGTGCTAATGAAGCTCAAATTAATAATTTAACAAAACTTAGTCCTACAATACAAGGTATTTTTGAAACTGAAACTAAATCATTACAAACATCCAATCAAGCTACTTATAAAGGATTTGTACTTCAAATTAAAGAAGAACCCTTTACTCCTACTGTTACTCGTAGAAGAGCTGTAGGATTAAATCAATATGGTATACAACAAATTCAAACTAATTTATCATTTACAACAAATAACCAAACATTAATAGATGAATTAAAATTTATTATTGACAGAGATAATTTAAAAGCTGATTAATTTAATATTTATAACATATGAAAACCTCACAATTAAAAACTTTAGTTAAAGAAGCTGTAAAGGAAGCGATCCAAGAGGAGTTGCGTGAAATTTTATTAGAAGCGGTAAAATCACCAAAAGTGGTTACTGAATCTAAAGATACTTACTCTCAACCCCACATTGAAAAACCTAAACAACTATCCCCAGAAGAACGTAGAAACATGTTTTCAGGTATTTTAGGTGAAATGCAACAAGGAGGAGCAGCTACTACAGCTTATAATGGAAAATTTAATCCTCAAGGTACAATGCCTGGAGGAGATTTACCTGCGGGAGAAGTAGGAATGGACCAAATAATGAATATGATTAAATAATGCCTGTTGGAGCTAGAAAAATATTTCCTATAGATAGAAAACCGGGTATAGCGGTTGGGGTTAGTATTCCTTTTAATGCCCCTGGTGTATTTAATTCTACCTATACTACAAAAGACGCAGTTAGAAATAATTTAATTAATTTTTTTCTAACTAACCAAAATGAAAGATATTTAAATACAACATTTGGAGGAAATTTAAGAGCAACCATATTTTCTCAATTATCTGAACAAAATTTAGAAGGATTAGAAGATTTAATCCAAACACAATTAGGAGATTATTTTCCTAGTGTTAGAGTTCAAAGTTTAGAATTATTTTCAAATCCTGATATTAATTCTTTAACCATAGATTTAAAATATAATGTTGTTGACACAGGAATAGAAGATGAAATACAATTACAATTTAACTAATGGCAACTAACTTAAAAAAAAGGGATATAAAATATATTAATAAAGATTTTTCTGAATTAAGACAATCTCTTATTAATTATTCTAAAACATATTTCCCAACAACATATAATGATTTCACCCCAGCATCCCCAGGGATGTTATTTATGGAACAAGCAGCTTATGTAGGGGATGTATTATCATTTTATTTAGATAATCAAATTCAAGAAAATTTCTTACAATATGCTCGTCAACCAAATAATTTATATGAACTAGCTTATATGTTTGGATATAAACCAAACGTAACTCAAGTTGCTACTACAGATATAGACTTATACCAAGAAGTTCCAGCAACAGGAATATCACCTAATATTGTTCCTGATTTTGATTATTGTTTATTTGTTGAACCTAATGGTGTTATAAATTCTACTACAAATAATTCTATACAATTTCTTATAGAAGATCCAATAGATTTTTCAGTCTCTAGTTCATCTGATCCAACAGAAATTACTGTATTAAAAATTAATGGAAGTGGGGATGCTGAAAGTTTCTTATTAAAAAAAACACGAAAAGCAATCTCCTCTACAATTAATACAATTTCATTTAGCTTTACAAACCCAGTTCAGTTTGATACAAGAACTATTAATGCTGAAAATATAGTTGGAATTTTAGATATTACTGATTTAACTTCTGGTGATGAATGGTATGAAGTAGATTATTTAGGTCAAGAAATGGTATTTAATTCTATAAAAAATACTAATGTAAATGATCCTAATTTATCATCCTATGGAGATGCTCCATATTTATTAAAATTAGAAAAACAACAAAGAAGATTTGTAACTCGTGTAACATCTACAGGATCTTTAGATATTCAATTTGGAGCCGGTACAGTTAACGATAATGACGAAGAAATTATTCCAAATCCTAATAATGTAGGTTTAGGTTTACCTTTTGAAAGAAATAAATTAAATACTGCTTATTCCCCTTCTAATTTCTTATTTACTAAAACATATGGAATTGCTCCATCTAGTACAACATTAAGAGTGAGATATTTAACTGGGGGAGGAGTTGAATCAAATGTTCCTTCAAACGATTTAACTAATTTTACCGCAAATACATCTTTTTTAAATAATAATCTAGATCCAACTACTGCTAATATTGTGTTTAATTCACTTCAAGTTACAAACCCAACAGCAGCTGATGGTGGAGGTGATGGTGATACTATTGAAGAAATAAGACAAAATTCATCAGCAAATTTTGGGGCTCAATTACGTAATGTAACACAAGATGATTATTTAGTTAGAGCACTTTCAATGCCTGCTAAATATGGAGTAGTATCAAAAGCCTTTATAGAACCAACTAAAGTTCAAAACATATCATCTGGAGAATCAAATTCAATTTTAGACTTATATGTATTATCTTATAATACAAATAATCAATTGTCTTTATGTAGTAAAGCCTTAAAACAAAATATTTCTACTTACTTATCTCAATATAGAATGGTAAATGATTCTGTTAATATTAAAGATGGATTTATTATTAATATTGGAATTAATTTTGACATCATAGTTCTCCCAGAATATAATAATAACCAGATATTATCTAATTGTATATCTGCGTTACAAGATTATTTTGCTATCGATAAATGGCAAATAAATCAACCTATTATTTTAAGAGATGTTTATGTTTTATTAGATCAAATTGAAGGTGTACAAACAGTTAAAACAATAGATATAACTAATAAAGTAGGAGAAAATATAGGATATTCACCATATTCTTATGATATATCTGCAGCAACAAATGCTAATGTAATTTATCCTTCATTAGATCCTTCTATTTTTGAAGTTAAATATCCAAATACAGACATACAAGGACGAGTAGTACCTTTATAAAAATAAAATTATGGGACTTTTAGATAAATATAATAAACTTACAGAAACATCATTGGCCTATTATCCTAAAAACGATCCTGTTAAAGGACTTTCTGAGGTTGATAGAATGTTAGAAGATTCTAAATTAAAAGAAACTTTTAATGAAACTTCATTAGATTTAGAAAATCCAAATCCTTTAGGAGGTCCTATCAATGTTCCTTATACTACTAGAGTAGGAGGAATTAATAATGGTGAAATAAAAACATTTACAACAACCCAACCTTTTACCCCAAAAAATACCTATATAGATAGTTTACAAGATGATAGATTAATAGCAAGGGCAAGAGATCCTTTTAAATAATATTATGGCAGTATATAAAATTTTTCCTTCTAAAGATGCTACAATGTATTCAATGTATCCTACAATGAATACAGGGCTAGATCCTATAATTGAATCAACATTAACATCAATAGCTCCAACAGATCCTAACCCCCAAACTAGTAGATTCTTAATTAAATTTGAACAGGATGAAATTGAAGATGTAATTAATAATAAAGTTAGTGGATCCTCTTGGCAAGCTAATTTAAGATGTTACATTGCTAAAACAACAGGATTAAAATTAGATACTACAATAGATGTTTATGCTGTTTCAAGTTCTTGGGGTATGGGAACAGGAAAATATTTAGACGTACCTTTAACAACAGATGGAGTATCATGGCAATTTACAGATGAATCAGGGAGTAACTTATGGCCCGTAACTTCAGTAGATGGAATAGCTGTATCTTCATCTTATAACACATCTTATGCACTTTTGGGTGGTGGTACCTGGTTCAATCAAATTATTTCAGGTTCAGGTATATGGCCTAATGCTAATTTATCTTCGTCTCAAGTATATAATTATGCACAAGATAAAGATTTAAATACCAATGTAACTAATATTGTAAATGTTTGGTTAACAGGTTCATTTAATTATTATGCCTCATCAGGAGATGCTGGAACCAATACTCAATCAACAATCTCATCTTCAAATGAAGGATTTTTAGTTAAACAAAGAGTAGAATGGGTATATGATAATAATTTCCAACCAGAAGTTAAGTTTTTCTCAATTGATACTAATACAATTTATCCACCCCAACTAGAATTTAAATGGAATGATTCTATTTATGAAACTGGATCTTTACCCGTAATTTCAGGACAAGATAATACAGTCACTTTAGCTGAAAATCCTGGGGTATTTTATTCAAGTAGTATTAATAGATTTAGAGTAAACGCTAGACCTACATACCCTGCTAGAGTATGGCAAACAGGTTCATATTATACTCAAAATTATGCGTTACCTGAAGATTCTTACTGGGCATTAAAAGATTTAGACACAAACGAATATGTAATAGATTTTGATACAAACTATACAAAATTAAGTTGTGATTCTAGTGGTAGTTATATGGATGTCTATATGAATGGTTTAGAACCTGAAAGATATTATGCTTTATTAATTAAAACTATTATTGGTAATTCTACTTATGTATTTGATGATAATTACTACTTTAAAGTAACAAATGGCTAAAATTAATTTAATAAAACAAGAATATAATAAATCCCAATACACTCAAGTAATTAACACTGAATTTACTGAGTTAGGGGTAACATCTTCAATTGAAGTAACCCAATCTATTTCAGTTGGAGAATTCTTTAATAATTATCAAGAAATATTTTTTAGAATACCTAAATTTGGAGAATCGAATTCTCATGAGTATCTTGTTAAAACTAGTGGAGAGTATATTGATTTTACAACTAGTGATGAAAATATAGAACCTTTAATCCAAGAAATTACACAATTAAGACAACAAAATGTTGAATTAAATCAACAATTAATTGATTTACAATTACAAGGAGTACAAAATATAACAGGAAGTTTATAATGGCTGATATAATTAACATTCAGGAAATAAATCCTATCACCTTTGAATACCAAGAATATTCTACCCAGGATCAGTCTCTTATTTCATCTATTGATATAAATACTCAATTTAATCCTTCTCAAGATTATATAGAATATTTTATTTATGATATTAATGAAAATATTGTAAGCCAAAATACATCAGGATTTCCTAATTTTACCTTACAAGATAATCAGATAGTAATTAATCCTGAAAAAGATTTAAGAGCTTATGGATTTACTGAAGGATCATATAATACTTTATATAATTTTTTAAGTAATCAATTAAATTCAAATAGTATTACTAAATATTATATAGAACAAATAAGTTCTGATCGAACTGAGTTAAGATTAAATTCTACACAACTAACTTCTGAAGAAATTATAACCTCAGTAAATGAATTTATTGAATATCTAAACTCAGATGAAAAAATATACCCTGATTTTTATCTTAATTTTGATGATAATCAATTAGTAATTGCTAATAATATTAAATTAGATGGGAATACAGTATTAATTAAATTGTATGAACCTCTTCCTAATAAATTTAATATTAAATCTGAGTTATGGGTAGTTGAAAAAGTAGCAGAACCTGTTGCTTATAATATATCTATTACTCCAATATTTGAAGTAGAAAATGATAATATTGCTTTAAAAGGACCTAATCTTAACCTTAGTATTAAAGATAATATTAATAATTCTACAGAGTATAAAACTCGTTCATCTCTTTCTAGTACAACTGATTCTCAAGGTTCTGGGAGTTTACAATACCAATTAAATAATATTCTAGCAGAAAAAGGAATAAAAATTAATATTGATTATAGTGATTATTCTAATTTTATAAATTTTAGTTCTGCTCAAGCCCGATTAGAAAATTTTTATTATAAATTATCTTTAATAGAAGAATATACTGTAAGTTCAAGTTATTCTACTAATCCTTCTAGTGGATCCTATTATGTATCTTCTAGTAATAATATTTGGCAGAAAAAAATTGATGATATTATTACTGGATTTGATGGGTATGAACATTTTTTATATTTTGAATCTGAATCAAAATCATGGCCTAAAACAAATTCCACACCGCCATATATAAATGCCCCTACTACAAACCCGGGAATTGGTTATAACTTTTTTGTAACCCAATCTACATCAGCATCAGCATACGATGATGAAAATGATGATGCGTTAATTAATTCTATTCCTGAATATCTGAGAGATGACTCTAACAATGCTCAATATGAGTTATTTATTGAAATGTTAGGTCAACAATTTGATAATATTTACACCTATATTCAAAGTGTAACAGATAAATTTGATGCTGATAATAGATTAAATTATGGTATTTCTAAAGATTTAGTAACTGATGCTATTAGAGATTTAGGTGTAAAAATATATCAAAATAATTTTAGTGTAAATGACCTTTACATAGGTTTATTAGGAATAGATCCCTCAGGAAGTTTATTAGGACTCCCTGGTACTACAGGTTCATTACCTGCACCTAGTGGATTTGAATACATTGATACTTATGTAACTGCGTCTAATACAGGTTCACTATACCCTACATCGGATATTAACAAATCAATTTATAAGCGCATATATCACAACTTACCATATTTACTTAAGAAAAAAGGTACGGTTGAAGGTTTACGTACTTTAATTAATATTTACGGCATTCCTGATACAATTCTACGTATTAGTGAATTTGGTGGTAAGGATAAAATTAATATAAATGATTGGGATTATTGGCAAGATGTTTATAATTATAAATTTGATACAGGTGAAGATGGTACTATTGAAACTGAATGGCCTTTAAACTCTTCATGGTTATCAAGAGATGATATTCCTCATACCTTACAGTTTAGGTTTAAAATGCCTCCTTCATCATCTAATTCTTTACAATCTCAATCTTTATGGAGTTTAGATGATGGTAGTGAAGTAAAAATGGTATTAGAATATGACAGAGACTTCTCCTCAGGTTCATATAGTGGTTCTATACCTGATCCTTCAAATCAATATGCTAATTTATATTTTTATATTGATTCATCAACTTCATGTAGTGTTAATTTACCTTTCTTTGATGGTGGATGGTGGTCTGTAATGGTGTCTCAACAAGAAGATGAAAGTTTATTTGAACTTTATGCAGCTAATAAAATATATAATGGAAAAGATGGATATGAAATAGGATTTATAGCATCATCTTCACTTACAGCTTCAGTACTTACTCATTGGAACAATGCATTAAATTCTTATTTCCCTTCTCAAGCCCCAATAGGTAGTTATACTAATTTTAGTGGTTCGTATCAAGAAATCAGATATTTTAATACTACTTTAAGAGATACTACTTTTAGAGATTATACAATGAATCCTAATTCTATTGAAGGTTCAACATTCTCTAGTTCTCAAGATGAATTAGCATTTAGAGCTTCATTAGGAGGTGAATTATATACTGGATCGGTATCTATACATCCTAAAATAACAGGATCTGAAATTATAAATTCATTTGCTTCAGATAGTAATATTACTATCAATAATGGAACATTTACATCTAATAAAGAAGTATTTTTCTATGACCAAGTACCAGCAGGTATTAAAAATAGAAATACAAATAAGTTAAAACAAATAGATACTGTTTTACCTCCTACAAGTGGTTCATTTGAAAATATTCCTGTATCATCATCTCTTTCACCTTTTATAAGTGTACAACAAAATTCATATACAAGTGAAAGTTATACAGCCGATGTTGATTACGTAGAAATAGCATTTTCTCCCCAAAATGAAATTAATGATGATATTATTTCATCTTTAGGATATTTTAACATTGGAAATTATATTGGAGATCCTAGACAAATATCCTCATCTGCTGAATCATACCCTGATTTAGATAAGTTAAGAGATGAATATTTTTCAAAATATAAATCAAATTATGATTTATGGGATTATATAAGATTAATTAAATATCTTGATAATTCATTATTTAAAATGTTAAAAGATTTTGTTCCTGCTAGAACAGCTTTAGCATCAGGAGTAGTAATCAAACAACATTTATTAGAAAGAAATAAATATCCAACACCACAATTAGATACACATACAACAACTTCGTATCAATTCCAAAATGATCCATTTGTATTTCAAAACCTAGAAGTAACAGGATCTTCTATTATAACAAATACAGTAACCGGATCAAATGGAGGAACAATGCCTGAATTAAATGGACAAATCTCAGGTAGTGGTCCTGGATTTAACATTTCACCAATTACTCAAAGTTGGTCAGGAAGTAATGATACTATAACAGGTCCTGTAGATTATACAGCATCTTCACAACATGAATTTTTTGATGGTGAATTAAGTGGTTCTAATTTTATAGTTACTAACGGAGAATTAAATCCTGGATGTGATAATTTAAAAGAAGCTCCAACAACAATAGTTAATTATTCTGCTAGTTTTGTAATAACAGAATTATCAAGTGATTTCTTCAATATATCAATGGCCCCACCTTCTGGGGAAATATATTTATTATATGATTCAAGTTCAGTAATCTAATGGCAGCAACTCAAGACATAACACAAGGAATTAAAGTAATTAAGATTAATAAAACTGATCTTGAAGGGAATGATAATACTTTAAGTTTACAAGGATTAAATGCATTAAGATTACAATTAGACGATTTAGGAGTAGTTGAATTTAAAATTATTTCTATTAGCGAACAAGCAGATTATTATACTTTATTTGTAGAACCAAATGATATTTTTAAGTCTAAAGTAATAGGATCATTTCTAAATCTTACCTCATCAACAGAAGGAATCCCAGCAGGAGGACAATTCCCCCTACCCCCCGGAGCTACAGCTACTTTTAACGGTTATGCAATAAAATCAACAACTGAAAGTAGCTTCGATTCATTATCAGGACAAATTGCTCCTTATTATCCAACAACTTGTGTTGTTCAAGTAGATTATATAGTATCTCAAAGTTCAGCAGGAGATCAAAACCCATTATACCCTTATTTAAGTGGGTCTTTTGGAAAAATATTTGGAGAAGATATTAATTTTGAAGGAATTGGTTCATATGAAACACATTCAAGATATTTTACAATTACTCCTGAATTAAAATCTATTCCTACAACTACTAATAAAGATCTAGCAATTGAAACTTTCACCCCAGCTATTTCTGCAAGTGATTTAAATAGTAATGTATATTCTTTATCAACAGATTCTGCTGTTTTTATAAGCCAATCAGAATTTGTTATAGATAATAATATTATTCCTGATGCTACTTTAGATACTAAAGATGATACTACTAGAACATTAAGTAGTTCAGCCTCAGTAAACATATCTACATGGGATGTAGGACAATATTATAATTTTCCCGGAGTAAATACTTTAGGTCCATTAACTGTAACTTGTTCTTTTCAAGCAACAACCGATGGAAACTCAGGTACTGGTGGGAATGGAACTTTAAAAATAGATTTAGTCTCTAGTGAAAGAGGAATTGTATCTACAACTTCTTCTATAGCTGGATCTTCAGTCAACCCACCCGGTTTTACATATACAACTTTTACTTTATCACAAAGTTTTTATCCAACAAACCAAAATGAACAATTCTATATTCAAATTACTAATGAAAATACATATGGAGATAGAGATATTAAATATAGAAGTGGTAGTTGGGAAATTAATCAAGGAGTAACAGCTCAATCTTTAGAAACTTTAAATGTATTTTCACCTTTTATAACAGAAGGTAATTTTAGTGTTAGTGATTGCAATCCATTAATTAACAATGCTGTTACTGATCGTGTAAATGAATTTTATATGGATGTTGATTATAGTTCAAATGCCATAATCGCTGTAAATGCTGATACTATTTTAAGTGGAAGTGCTACTAGAGCAAATGTCCAATATTCAAATTACACCACAGCAAGGATAACTAATCCTCGATATGATGGTAGTAGACATAGCTCCCCAGATATAAATGTAGGATTTAATAATCAACAACCTGTAATTGAATCAGAAAAAATCTTTTTTGCTTATTTTGATTGGATTGGTGGGTCTTCCCCTGAAAGATTATCCTCAATAAATCCAGGACAAGGTCAAGGAAATGCTCATGTTTTATTATTAATTGATGAATTTGGAAATACTTATCAACCAAGTTTATCAAGTTCATATTATGATAATTTAACTACTGTCTTTAATTCTAACAATAATAAAGCAAATGTAGTATTTAGAAATACCCCTACAAATACTGTAGATGATATATCAGGAGTTACAAATGTAATTGCTCCTGGAGCTATTGCTTTACCTATATTATACACCCAAACAGGTAGTGAAGCAGGACAAGCTGTTATTACTATGAGTTTTGATGATTTATCCGGAGGTGAACCAATCCCTGCATATACAGGTTCAGCTAAATCTTCTGGTGTTGATCTAATTAGCTCGGGACAAATAAGAACTTTTAACGCAATATCTTCTACAACGGGAGCTGATGTTACATATAATACAGGACTTGATTATTTTGAACTACAAAAAACCCCCTCAGGAAGTGTAACAATAACTCCTACTCTTACTTTAAGATGTAAATTCCAAGAAATATCATATCAGGAACGAGATGGTTTGATCGATGTTTATTTCCAAAGACAACCTAGCGGATCTTCATCATGGACAACAATAGGAAATGTGGAAGCAGTAATTATATCTGTACAAAATAGTGGTAACCAAGATTACCAAATATTTAATTTTACCTCTCCTTCACAAACAGCAGCTTTTGCTGGTGACAGATACAGAGTACAAATCGCAGTTACAGACATAGGAGGTGGTAGTGCTGGGGATTTAACATATGTTTCAGATTCTGTGTTTAGCATAACCCAAACACCTAATTCAGTATCAGGAGGTATTACTTCTCCTTTTTGGACAGTAGGTAGCTCAAACCGCGCTGTATTAACAGGATCTAAATTTGATTCATCTGTATATGGAGGTAAACAAGAAGATATCTCAGGATCGGGATATTCCCCAACCTTACCTCTGACAGTACAAGTAGGAGATGAAATTAGATTTTCTGCTAATGAACAAAATGTATATCAAGTAATTTCAGCTTCCGCTCCAAACGAAAATATAGATAATAAATTATATCTTTATTTAAGTGGTCCTGTTACCTCAGGAACTAATTTAGATAGTTTCCTATTAAGAAGATATTCACCAAATCCAAATTTTGTTTTAATAGAAACAAACAAAGGAGGTGGTTCAGGAGATGGGTTTTTAATCCCAGAATATGTTTCTCCTCGATTAGAAGCTAGATTTGATGAAATAATCGCAGACCTTGAAGAAAAAAACATAATTTAATATATTTATAATCAAACTAATTTTACACAATGGGATATTTAAACAATTCAGTAGTAACAGTAGATGCTATTTTAACTACAAAAGGCAGAGAACTCTTAGCTAGAGGTGATGGTTCTTTCTCTATTACTCAATTTGCTTTAGCAGATGATGAAATAGATTATACTTTATACAATCCAAATCACCCCTCAGGTTCTGCTTATTATGGTGAGGCTTTACAAAACATGCCCTTATTAGAAGCATTTCCTCAAGAAACTCAAGTAATGAAATATAAACTTACAACATTACCTAGAGGAACAGCAAGAATGCCTATTTTAGATTTAGGTACTACACAAATTACACTAAAACAAGGTGCTTCATTAGCATTAACACCTCAAACATTAAATTACGCAGGGGGTGATACTTTTGAATCATCTGGTTATACAGCAACTATTTCAGATGTTAGACTATTTTCAACGTTTGAAGGTGTTGGTATTGATACTCCTGAAGTAACAGCATTAAATCAATCAACAACAATTGGTACTAGTGTATCTAAAACAGTTGTAGGTACAACTATTAATATTAGAGCAACAACAGTAAATACTTTATTTGGTTCAAACACAGTATTAAGAGCAACACTTACTGTAGTAGGTAGGGATAGCGGAGCAAGACTTACAATCCCAGTACAAGTAAATAAAGTACAATAAATAAAAAATTATGTCATTTAACAGATTAGAAGCCGACGATTTTGTAGTATCAGCTGATAGTATCTCCGCTACTTTATTTTCAGGAGGTCAACCCACATTAACTACTTTTTTTACTTCCTCAACCCAAGCAGCCGATGCTTCAGGAAACTATTATTTAAATGTTTTCCAAACAGAATCTTCTGAAGATACTGCAGCCGTACAATTTGCCATTACTTATGGTAATAGTGAAGGGAGTGGTAGTTTAGTTTATAATAATTCAGTAAATGGAAAATCACCAACATCAACAATCTATGGTCAATATCAAAACCTTGTATTAGGTGATGAAAATACGGATTTTGTATTTGGTAATATTACAGCTTCTGAATTTTTTGCTATCTCTGTTGATAGAGCTAGATATAAAGAAAAACTATTTTTAGAATCTTTAGATCTTCAAATTTCAGGTTCATCAGGTTCTATTTCATTAACAGATAATAGTGCTTATGTAACTTCAGTTCAATTTAATGAAGCTGGTAGAGTATTCCAATTAATCTCAGGATCACGAGGTGTAGTAAATACATCAGTAGATAGTAATGGATACTCAGCTAATTCGGGTTCTTATGGATGGTTACTTCCTGATATTGGTACTATTTTATTAAATCCATTAGCATTAGCTGATTTTCCGATCAGTGGTGGTATTGGTTTCCAATATAGTGGATCATCTACAGGTAGTGCCGCCCCTACAGTAACACCTATGGCTTCTTTATTTCAAGCTATGAGTGGATCAGGAAACTTTAGATTAAACTCAGAAGAAACTATTACTTCGGATTTTATATTTGTAAGACCTAGAAGTTCAGAATTTAACTATTCAGAAAATCCATCATTTATTTCTGGTTCTACTGGTGAAGTACTGTATTCTAATTTTATCAATAACCCACAAGTATATGTTACTACAGTAGGTTTATATAATGATTCGAATGAATTATTAGCAGTTGCTAAACTATCAAGACCTTTATTGAAAGACTTTACAAAAGAAGCTCTCGTTAGAGTAAAACTAGATTTCTAAAATGAATGAGCGCATACAAACAATTTTTAGCATCCGATGTAATTGTAACCCCATTTGAGGTTAATAAGTCTTTTTCTTTTGAAGGGGGAGATGCTTTAACTGGCTCTAATGTCTCTATTGATAGATTTTTAGGAAAAAATATACAATCTGAAATCTTTATCTCAGGTTCAAACCCTACTACAGGTTATATTTCTACTCAAGACCAAGAATTAGTTTATAATTCTATTAAAGAATTATATTATTCTAATTATTTAAGTTCATCATTTGGTTCCCCAGTCCAAACTCAATCTTTAGTTCCTGGAGCTGATCAAGAAGGAGATAGATTTATAGGTAATCCCCAATCAGATGGAAGATATTTTAATTATGAACAAACTAATTTAAGATATTCTAAATTTTTTCCAACAGGAGCTAATGATATTATTGGTGTAATATCTATTCCTTCTCGGTTATTTGGTGATTATATTCAACCAAATTCTTTTGTATTTAAAGCACCAAGTATTAATTTAACAGATGATGGTGAAGGTAATATTTTAAATAATAATCAAATTGTAGGAAATATATTTTATTCTCACGGAATTATTACTTTAACTAGTGATGGTGTTCCTGGAGGTGATGGATATGGAGCTGGTAAATACGGTGAAGCATTATATGGATTAGGTGATAGTCAATTTGTAGAAGATGCTATTACTTCATCAAATGTAACTTGTTCATTTTCATCTTCTTATGATATTTACGAAACACAGTATAAATGTACTATTAGAGAAAGTGAATTTAATTTTAGTTTAAACCCTTCTTTAATAATTAATGAAACAACAGGATCAACTTTAAGTTTTGTAACAGAATCTTATTTTAGTCCTTACATTACAACAGTTGGATTATACAATGAAAATCAAGATCTTTTAGCAGTAGGTAAATTATCTCAACCTTTACCTTCATCGCCTACAACAGATACAACAATACTTATAAACATAGATAAATAATTATGGCTAATTTAGATAAATCAAATGTAGTAAACGGAAATATCATCTCAGCAAGTGATATTAGTGCCCTTTATGATGCGTTTACAGGGGATACAACTTATAATAATATAGATTTTACAGGTACAGCTTCAAATGCTAATGTTATTAAATATACTTCATTATCAACGAATCAATTTTATCCTGTACCATTTATTATAACAGCTTCATCAGATTATTCCCAATTATATAAAGATACTACTGATAGTATTTTATACAATCCTAGTAGTAATTTATTACAAACAACCGCTTCTTTAGCAGTAACAGCTTCTAGATCTATAACATCAAAAACTGCAGATAATTTAGATAATTTTGGAATTATAGACCCAACTGGTAATCCGGGTATTCTAACCAGCCCTCGTCCTATAGCAGTTACAGTCCAATTCCCCTCAGGCGGTTCAGGAAGTATTGATTTAGCAACAATGATTCCTCCTATTGCTACAGCTGCTACTACATTAGGACAAGATATATTTGTTGTAGGACAAACATTAGTAGCCCCTAATCAAATAAACACAACTGCTTCTTTAGAAATTAATTACATTGCACCTTCAATATTTGCAGTAACTTCAAGTAATACTTCATCTCTTGGAGCTATTTTAACTGGTTGGACAACAGCTTAAATTTAAAAAATTATGTGGTTATATAAAAACGAAGAGGTTACCTCTTTAGAGGATTTTCCTCCTAACACTTTTGGATTTATCTATAGAGTTTACCATGAACCTACAGGTAAAGCGTATATTGGAAAAAAAGTATTACAATTTAATCGTAAAGCTAAATTATCTAAAAAAGATTTAGCATTATATGAAGGTGTTAAAGGTCGTAAACCATCATATAAACGTGTTACTAAAGAATCCGATTGGAAAACATATTATGGCTCAAATAAAGCATTACTTGAGTTATTAGAAACAGAATCAAAAGAAAACTTTAAACGCACTATTATTGCTTTAGCTAATAATAAAAAACACCTTACCTATCTAGAAACAAAATATCTTTTTGTTTATGAGGTTTTAGAAAAACCCGAAGAATTCTTTAACGATAACATTTTAGGAAAGTTTTTTACACGAGACTTGGATATTAATCTATAGTTTCGTATATTCCTATCTATGGTAAATCAATCTCTAGTAGCACTGACTAACTCTGTGCTTGGTTCTGGGAAATCAACCGCACGAGGCAACAAAGCATATCGTTGTCCTTATTGCAACCACCATAAACCTAAACTAGAAATTAATTTTACTGAAAATAAAAAAGGAGATAATCCTTGGCATTGTTGGGTTTGTGATAAAAAAGGTAAAAAATTATATCAAGTATTTAAACAAGTAGAGGCTTCACCTGAAAAAATGGCTGAATTAAGAGCCATTGTAAAATATGTTGGACCTGAAACATCAGTTCAAGTATCCGAAGCTGTTAAACTACCTAAAGAATATAAAACATTTGAAAACCTTAAAACATCTGATATTGAAGGAAGACAAGCATTACATTACCTCAAAACCAGAGGATTAACTAAAGATGATATTTTAAAATATAATATTGGATATTGCACATCAGGTAGATATAGAAATATGGTTATTATCCCTTCTTATGATGCTAATGGAACATTAAATTATTTTACAGGACGTTCATTTGAAAAAGAACCATATGTTAAATATCGTAATCCTGAAACATCACGTGATATTGTGCCGTTTGAATTGTTTATAAACTGGAATATACCCATTATATTATGCGAAGGACCATTTGACGCCATAGCCATTAAACGTAATGTTATCCCGTTATTAGGCAAAAATATACAATCAAACTTAATGAAAAAAATAGTCACATCGGCTGTTGAAAAAATATATATTGCTCTAGATAAAGATGCTCAAAAACAAGCTTTAAACTTTTGTGAGCGATTAATGAATGAAGGTAAAGAAGTTTATTTAGTAAACTTAGAAGATAAAGACCCGAGTGAAATGGGTTTTGAAAATTTCACAAAACTAATCCAAGAAACCTATCCTTTAACGTTATCGGAACTTTTGGAGAAAAAATTATTTTTATGAGTAAGAGAAATATTAAACGTTCTTACAACCGAATCTTAGAGATATCTGAAGATTCACAACAAATTACTATGCCTGACTCACGTTACTACAGACGTAACGGAGAATATTATCCATCTATTACTTATGTTTTAGGTACTTACCCAAAAGGTAAATTTTTTGAAGATTGGCTTAAAAAAGTAGGATATGCTTCTGAGCATATTGTTAAAAAAGCAGCAGAACAAGGTACACAAGTACACGAAATGTGTGAAGCATTTTTGTTAGGTGAAGAATTAAATTTCTTAGGACCTCATGGAAAACCAATGTATCACCCTGATGTTTGGCAAATGTTCCTACGTTTTGTAGATTTTTGGGAAGAATACAACCCAACATTAATCGAAACAGAAGTACACTTATTTTCGGACGAACTTAAAGTAGCAGGTACTTGTGATTTGGTTCTTGAAATTGATGGTGAACTATGGATTGTAGATTTAAAAACATCTAATAACCTCCAGACTACATACGATTTACAAACTGCAGTTTACGGTAAATGTTACGAGGAATGTTATGGTAAAACTGCAGACCGTTATGGTGTTTTATGGTTAAAATCAAATAAAAGAAAAGCTGCTAAAGATAAAATGCAAGGTAAAGGATGGGAAATGTATGAATCAAACCGTACCCAAGAAGAAAACCTTGAAATTTTTAAAACAGTTAAAACATTGTTTGATTTAGAAAATCCAACTCATAAACCAGTATTTACTGAATTTAGAACGCAAGTAAAAAGAAAGCTGTAATATTTATACGCAAACGCGTGTTTAATGATTTCTTTACTACAACTTCTTATGGAGGGTCCAAATAATCCCAAAGCTGTAATTCTTGCTGGAGCCCCAGGAGCAGGTAAATCTTCTATTGTAGGAGATATTATTTCTGGTATGGGTCTTAAAGTAATGAATATTGATGATTATTTTATCAAAAACCTTAAAGATTTAGGTGTATCTTTAGACCTTAAAAAAGCAGATGCTGAAGGTAGAAGTAAAGCTGCTAAAGCTATGCAAGCTGCTAAAAAATCTTACGATACTGAGTTAGAACAAGAAATTGGAAAAAGAGAAAATATTGTAATCGATGGCACTGCCGCTTCATACAAAAAAACAGAACAATTAAAAAATGATTTAGAAGGTGCTGGTTATGATGTTTTAATGGTTTATGTTTATTCTTCATTAGAAAAATCATTACGTAAAAATGAAGATAGATTTGAACGTTCTAAAGGAGAAGATAGAAGTTTAATGCCCCAAATTGTAATGCAAACGTGGGCTAATGTAACTAAAAACTTTATTCCTTATCTTAATTTATTTGGCGGTAATTTTGTTGCAACTACAAAAGATAAAAAATTAGTAGATGCTCAAGATTTAGATGATATTATTGAAAAATATATTGTCCCTTACACCCCTACAGATACAAAACCTAAAGACGAAAAAGCTAAATTACGTTCTCAAAAACAAAAAGAAAAATTACAAGCAGATATTAAAGCTTTAATGGATACTAAAAACATAGAAAAATCTATCCAACATATTGTTTCCGCAGAAGAAGCACAATCAAAACTAAATCAATTTTTAAAATCATGAAATTAACAGACTTATTAAACGAAATCGAAGAGGCTGAAGTAGTAAAGGAAGCAGAAGGCATTCCTGTAGACGAAATTGGTAAATTCTTTATCGTAGAAAAACCAACCAAAGATTCAGAAATGGTGGATGTAGTTTACGAATTAACTCTTCCTGAATTCGCTCTTCAAGTTAAAGGTGGATTAGATGTTAAAAACATTTTAGGTGTTTACAAACAAAAATCCGATGCAAATAGAGCTGGAACTGAAGCTATGAAAGCATTCCAAGATTCACTTAAGGAAATGGAAGATGCTATGGAAGCTTTCCGTGGCGCTAAAAAAGACATTGAAGAAAAGAAAAAAGCGGCTAAAGAAAAAATCGAAAAATTAAGATAAATGTCTTTAGTTCATGAGCTAATAAAAGAATTAGTGGGTGATAACCCAGTAACTGCTATCTATGGAGGTGGATTTAAACCACCAACTAAAGGACATCTTGAAGTAGTCCAAAAAACATTATCCGAATTCCCAGAAATTGATAAATTTATTATCTATGTAGGAAGTGGAGAACGTAATGGTATTACTCAAGCTGAATCGTTACTAATATGGGACATTTATAAAAATTATCTTCCTGAAAAAGTAGAAATTCAACCTTCAAAAGCACCCATTGGAGATATTTTACGATACGCGAAAAATAATCCTGAAGAAATTGTTTATTTTATAGTAGGTGCCCGTGCAGGTAATGAAGATGATATAAAAGATATTGCCTTAAGAACAACTGGTGTAGAAGATAAATACCCAAATCTTAAAGTTAAAACAATAGAAACCCCAGACGCAGGTATTAGCGGAACTAAAGCTCGAGAAGCATCAAAAAAATCCCCAGAAGCATTTTACCAATATTTACCATCTAATCTAACTGATAATGAAAAATATGAAATATTTAGTTATATTGAAGATGTTGTTAAAGAACAACTAAACGAAAACGCATCGTACTCTAAGGATATTGACATTATAGAAAAATGTGCTCAATTAACTAACTACATGCGTGAAAAAGGATACAATATTGATCCGGTTCCTTCAGTAGAATTTGTTAATGGTGATACTGAAAACGCAAAAGATTTTTTCGGTAAAACAGCCTATTACGATCCAAACGAACAAAAAATTGTTTTATATACTGAAGGACGTCACCCAAAAGATATTGTTCGCTCATTTGCTCATGAAATGATTCACCACATTCAAAATTTAGAGGGCAGATTAGATAATATTACAACTACAAATACTCAGGAAGACGATTACCTAAACGATATTGAAGCCGAAGCAAACTTAAAAGGTACAATGACGTTTAGAAATTGGACTGATAGCTTAAATGAGAATTTAGCTAAAAATTCAAACCATTTATACCATTGGACTTCTTATTCATCATGTAAAAAAATAATTGAGTCTAATAAATTAAAAAGCAATGAATCAAATCAATTTTTTGAATATGATGAATCCAGAGATCTTCCTGACTATAAAAATGTAGTGTTTTTTACAATTGAAAATGAAAGATTTGCAGATGAAGAAAATAGCAATCAATGTATTTTAGTTGTAGATAAATCTAAACTGTCTAAAGATTATAAAGTTATATCTTATGGTGACCCATATGAAGAAACTGTAGTTTATACTAATGATTCCTCAATTCCCATTTTACCTTATTTAAAGGGTGTTATATTAATGAATACTCTACAAAAATCTGCTGTTAAAAAAATGGTAGAGTTTTTAGAATCTAAAGGTATACCTTATGAAATAAATGATAAACTAGAAAGAGAGGTAAAAGCTAAAAAAGCTAAATTACCTAGTCTTAAAAAAGAATTAATTAATAAGTTAAAATTGAAATATCCAAATGGGTTTATAGGATATTTAAATACTCCTTTACTTCCATACCAAACCCCTGAATATTTTAAAGATAAATCTACATATAGTTCTCCTAATGTAACAATAAACAAACCTGGAGAATATGGGGAAAAAAATAAATTTCAAGTAAAATTTAAAATTGAACCCCAAAATTTTGAAAAATATATAAATTGGTTTATGTATAGTCCTGATTCTATTGAAGATTTAATAGATATGGATAACTATGAAGGGGAAGATTTATGGTTAAAAGGAGGTATACCTATAGATATTAACTCTTTACAAGAAGCTAACCTAAAAGGCACAATGACGTTTAGGAACTGGACTGATAGTTTACAAGAAGATGGTCAAGAAATTTCTGATAAAAATATGGATGATTATAAAAAAGATAATAATCCTAAAAAAGTAAAAGACCCGTTTGGCCTAAATGCCTTTGCTCAAGAATTAGCCCGTGGTTTAGAAGAAGAATTAGAAGAAGGTCGTAAAAAGAAAAAAGACCCTAAAAAAGGCACAGGCAAAAAACCAGAAGGATCTAGCCGTAGATTATACACAGATGAAGATCCAAAAGATACAGTAGGCATTTCATTCAAAACCAAAGAAGATATAGTTGATACTTTAAATAAAAAATCATTTAAAGCTAAATCTCATGCTCGCCAATCTCAGATTATTAATTTAATTCATCAAAGAGTTAGAGCTGCTTACGGTAGAGCAAAAGATCCTGAAACTAAAGCAAGATTAAAACGTGGTTTAGATTATATTGAAAAACGTAAAGAAGCATCTAAAGAAAAAACTAAACGTTTACGAGCTCAAAAAGAAAATATAGCACCTAACCATGATGGTAAAGCTGCACCATTTGGATCAGGATATAAAGAGGTAAATGAAGGTCGTTACGATAGTATTTCAAGACAATTAGCTTCAATTGCTCTTAACTCTTGGAAAAGCGATTTCAAAGATGGAGCAAGCTATGGATACTTTGTAGGTGAAATTACCCCTGAAGAATACCCCACAGATCTAACATTTACATTTAAAGCATTAGGTCGATTTGTAGATGGTCCTTATAAACACAATGGCTATTCAAGATCAGATGGTGAAGTAGGAGTTAAATATGAAATTCCAAAAGATTCTATCCCTCAAATTTG
>Ga0208767_1000993_pt1 | contig 22960 bp, 29 predicted proteins | sample VirMetDEL_Mar_21_FD_184514 | JGI IMG/M metagenome (GOLD analysis project Ga0208767, IMG submission 184514) | Aqueous microbial communities from the Delaware River and Bay under freshwater to marine salinity gradient to study organic matter... | ecosystem: Environmental > Aquatic > Marine >... | reverse complement strand
GCATCAGGATGTACAACAAAGAGATCGGCCTGCGCGAGATGAGCAGCAGCAGCAAGATCGTGCGTAATCAGATGAATGATTTGCACGATGCGTATCTGGCTGGTAAGGCCGACAACCCCGGCAAGGTGCCGGTCATTGAGATCACCGGCTCTGATCGCATCCAGATCGAGACTAAGGCGCAGGGAACGCAGACGTTCCGCTCGCCTAAATGGTCGATTGCTGGCTGGGTTGATCGCCCCGCTGGCTTAGATAAGGCAGAAGCTGCCCCAGAACCCGCCGCTGTAGCAGCCCCGATTGCTGCAACCCCTTCAGTTGTCGAGGGCGCTGATTTGTTTTAGCGGCGGTAGTGACCGGCGGCGGGTTCCTCCCTTGACCGTCGCCGGTCACGCTTTAAAGGGGTCAAGGGATTGGGGTAATGATATGACGAACATAGCAGCATATATTGAACAGGTGGCGAGGCACTATTGGGGTGAGCCGAACCCGCGCCTGTCGAAAGGCACAGAGTTGCGCTTTGGAAACAATGGCAGCAAGTCGGTTTGCCTGCGTAAAGGGGTTTGGACAGATTTTGAGACAGGCGAAAGCGGTGGCGTTGTGGCATTGGTAAAGGCAAACGAGCCAGCAAGCATCAATGGCAACATCCCCGACGTGCTTGAGCGTAAGTTCGGCATCAGCAGACAGCAGCAAAAGAGCCTGCCAGTCGTGCCGAGCCTCGCACGTTCTTACGATTATTATAATGCTGACGGCGTACTGGCCTATCAGGTGTTGCGGTTCGATAACCCAAAGACCTTCCGGCAGCGTCGGCCTGATGACAGGGGTGGCTGGATCAACAGCATCAAGGACATTGAAGCCCTGCCATATAATCTACCGGCCATCATTACTAACCCACAAGCGCCGGTGTTTATTGTTGAGGGCGAAAAATGCGCCGATGCGTTGATTGAGCTTGGCCTGATCGCCACGACCAACAGTGGCGGGTCAAAGAATTGGAAGCCGGAGCTTGCGCAGTATTTCGAGGGGCGCAATGTCGTAGTGCTGCCAGACAATGACGAGGCTGGTCAGGCACACGCAGACACAGTGATAGCGGCGCTGTACGGCACGGTGGGCAAGATCAAGCGCCTCGACCTGCCGAACCTGCCGCCAAAGGGTGACGTGGCCGATTGGCTGCAAGCTGGCGGTGACAAGGCGGCGTTGCTGGCCTTAGCCAAGCAAACGCCGGTGGTTGAGGTAGCGCCAGAGCCAAAGCCTGACGTGTTTGAGACGTACAACCTCGATTACCTCAAGAATATGCCGCCGGTCGAGTGGTTGCTGGATGGCATCCTAACGCGCCACGGCTTTGCTGTGCTGTACGGTGCGCCGGGCATTGGTAAGTCGTTCATGTCAATTGATTGGGCGTTGTCTATTGCCTATGGCAGAGAGTGGCACGGCAGGCAAACAAAGCAAAACGCTGTGCTGTACCTAGCGGCGGAAGGCGTTGGCGGCCTTGGCAAGCGCGTCCGAGCGTGGCAGGCGCACTATGACCGTTACGGCGACGCGCCGTTCTACGTCTTGCCAATGGCTGTCAAGCTGCTTGACCAGCAAGAACTCGACAAGCTGATACGCACCATCGACAATTTCAAGCAAGAGTTTAGCCTTATTGTGATTGACACTGTGGCTCGGACACTAGCCAGCACCGGCTCAGATGAGAATGACGCGACGGCTATGGGGCAGTTTGGTGAGATGTGCGGTGTTATACAGCGCCACGCTGACTGCGCCGTGCTGGCCGTGCATCACTCTGGCAAGGACGCCGCGAGGGGCATGAGGGGCAGCAGCAGCCTGATGGGTCTGTCAGACACTGTGTTGGCGCTGTCGAGCAGTGAGGGGCGTGTGACGCTCAAGATGGAAAAACAAAAAGATGCAGAGCCAATAGCTGATGAGCAGTATGAGCTAACGCCGGTGGCTCTCATTGACGACAGCAGCGCAGTGCTATTGCCAGTCGAAATGGCCGACAAGAAGCGCGGGGCAAAGCTGACGCCGGGTCAATTGCTGGCGCTTCAAGCGTTGCAGAATGGCCTCATTGATGCCGGTGTGCAGCAGATGTCGCTGGATCGTTGGAAGGATTTGCACAAGCAAAAATGCGACGATTTCACGTCCAGAAAGCGCTCAGATGACCGCGCGGCACTGCAATTAAAGGGCGTTGTGATTATTGATGGGGGGAAAGTGTGGATTAACAAAGAGTTAGGGGAGAATGTGAGATGAGAAAGGTTAAATCTCATAGCAATCTCATAGTGATCGGACTGATGACCGGATATGACGGAGATGAGATCCCCACTATAGGGGATCTCTTTCTCATAGTCCTCGGCATAGGGGAATAGGTAATGGCAAGAGTTAGAAAACCAAGCAAGCAACACTATGCGCCTAATCAGGGTGCGATGCGTCGGATGCAGGATGCGCTGCATCGCTACGATGATCGCGTCAGTGAGGTTGAACGCAAGTGGGGGGTGGATCGTTTGATCTGGGTAGTGGGTGGTAATCTGAGAGATCGCTTTGAGGCTCAGATGGATAAGCTCAATGCTGCGATAGATAGGATGGAAGATGTTGAGCATCAGGTTGACGTGACATTGCGCGGGGTGGCAGCGCTTGAGCAGGCGGCAATCGCTGCTGGTGTGCAGCCGCTCAATGGCGAGTGGATCGAGGGCAAGATGCCTGATGGCCGTGTGTTGGCTATCGTGCCAAATGATTACGAGGTGAGCCGCGTTAAGCGCGACAACCGCGAGATGTTGGTCTACAGCGTTGATGAGATCGGCAGGTTGCTGGCAGCGTGGGATGAGAGCAAGGCAGTTGATGCTGTCAAGGCTGTGTTCGCCGGTGCTACTGTTGAAAAGGTGAAAACGAAACTTGAAAAGGAATTGAATGATGAAATCCCTTTCTAGGAAATGGTCAGTGATGCCATCGCGAGCCATCAATGATCGTGAGCTAAAGGAACGCGAGCTGCGGGTGCTAGGGGCGCTGTGCATCCACACTAACGCGGCTGGTGTGTGTTGGCCTAGTATGGAGACGTTATGCGCTGTGACAGGGCTTGCATCGCGCCAGAGCATTCACAATGCTATGAAGGTATTGAAGCGCAAGCGGTACGTCAGGCAGTTGCAGCCGAAGGACTATCAAGAGACAGCGACAGGCTGGAAGAGCAATAGGTATCAAGTGTTATGGGATGGAGATGAAGCGTTGCCAACATATGAAGAGGTAGACAGTGCCAAGCCGTTACAGTTGCGCGAGGATCAGGGCGACGACGACGTAAAAGAAATAGGGGGTCTGGGGGATTTACAATCACACTCTCACACGCACGACGACAGCGCCGCCAGACCGCTGGCAAACGCTTACATCCGCGCCGTCATGCGGGCAACAGGTCAGGTCAGGCTGTACGATAATGAGATAGCACACGCGAGGCGGCTGGCGAATGCTGGCTTCAACGCTGATGATGTCGAGGCTGCAACGCTCAACACCTGTGACAGAGCCATCGAGCGCCGGGCTGGTGTGCCATCGCTTTATGATGTGGCAGTGGGGATGGGGCTATGACGTACAAGCAGCTAGACGTTGGTTTGTCGGTGTACGGCGCGGGCGGCGACACACCCACCACACAGGAAAATCGACCCCTTGCCCCCCGCCCCTCCCATCTATCGATAGGGGGTGTCACACAAAATTTTTGCCCAAAACGCTGCACCGACTGCGACAACGGCTTCATCCGCGAGCCGGACGGCTATGGTTGCGTCCAGTGGACATCGTGCTATTCTTGTGGGGGAACGGGAGAGGCCGATGATTGATGAGGGCGATGGCTCATTTGAGCGTAAGCTGGCGAACAGCCAATGTCCGCGCTGTCGCAGCTTGATCGAGTTACGGCGCGATGATAAGCATAAGCGCGAATATAAATGCACTGGCTGCAACTTAAAGATTATTGATGTAAAGGGAGAAAGCGAATGAGCTACAAATTTGGAAAAGTAAAATTGGTTGATGTTGACGCAGACAATGTAACGCTGAGTTTGGAATTAAACAGGCACGAATTGGATCTTTTATACGCATCTATTAAAAAAGATTTTAAGAACACTTGTCATGCTGTGATAAATGACAGGGCTGGCCCCAGCTTTTGTGCAGAACAGGGTATGCTTGTGCAAAAAATAGCTATGGCAAAAGCAGAAATTCAAAGCATCATATCATCACAGGATTTATAAAAAAATGAACAGATACGAATTACTCGACGCCGCCAAGGCCACTGTCGCTGACCGTGGTGAGGATTACGGCAGCATATGGGAAAATCACGAGCGTATCGCCGTTATATGGACGGCTTTGCTTGGCATACAGATTGAGCCGGAGCAGGTCGCTATGATGATGGTTGGCGTGAAGCTGGCTAGGCTGGCTGCGACGCCAGAACATCAGGATAGCTGGGTTGATATAGCCGGTTATGCCGCAACAGGATCGGAGTGTTTGAGTGTCAGACAAGCTAACGATTAGGCAGCAGCGGGCGGCGCTCGCGGCTGACGATGAGGGTCGCCGCGAGGCTGTCGTGCAAGAGTTAGAGGCGATTGGTGCCGGTGAGGCGACTGACGTTATCCAGTGGGATGATATGGGGCGGGTGACGCTGACGCCCAGCGATCAGTTGTCGGAGCGGGCGAAGCGCTCGATTAAGAAGGTCAAGGTCACGCCCAATCAGTTTGGCAATACGATTGAGGTTGAGATGCACGACAAATTGTCTGCGTTGAGGCTATTGGCGAAGCATCGCGGGTTGTTAGAGCCTAACAGTGACAGCCAGAAACCTAGTATGATTGGCATCAACATTACCGGGCCAACGACAAAGATTGTGGAGATTGACGGCGATGGCTGACGTGATCGACTTGAAGGAATATTTTAGCGTTAGATTTTTTAAGCGGGATATATTGTGCGGCTATTGCTCCCGGCTGACTAGGGGTCGGGTGTATGATGGCGGCGAGGCTATTGTTTGCACTGAGTGCGGCGGGCCTATGCTTGAATTAGAGAGCGACGATTTTAATGATAATATGACTATTATTTTTGACCCAGAGGCGTAGAATGGCGCGATCATCAAGAGCAACTGACAGATCACCCCGGCGTAGGAAAGAGCCTACCACTGACGCGCTTGCGGGTCTGAATTTGGATTTTTCTGAAAGCCCGACGGTATGGGATTTTTTAAACGACGACAGCTTTGTGCGTGGTCTGATGGGGCCAGTCGGCTCTGGCAAGACATTCGGTTCCTTAGCGGAAGTGATGTTGAGGGCGGTGAAACAGGAACCGTCGCCGATAGATGGGATCAGATATACTCGGTTTGCAGTTATCAGGAACAGCTACCCGGAGTTACGCACGACCACGATTAAGACGTGGCAAGAGTTATTCCCTGAGAATGTTTGGGGGCCAATGCGCTGGTCGCCGCCGATCACCCATCACATCAAGCTGCCGCCGCGCGATGGCGCGGCTGGGCTTGATTGTGAGGTGATCTTTTTGGCGCTGGATCAGCCGCGTGACGTGCGAAAGCTGTTGTCGCTTGAATTGACCGGCGGCTTTATTGACGAGGCGCGTGAGTTGCCAAAGGCGGTGGTTGATGGATTGACGTCGCGTGTCGGTCGTTACCCGACGCGGGCGAATGCGGGCTGCACTTGGCGCGGCGTGTGGATGAGTACCAACCCAATGGATAGCGACCACTGGTGGCACCAGTTAGCTGAGAAGAACCCCATTCGCGGAAAATATCCTTGGAAGTTTTACAAGCAGCCGGGTGGTGTGGTTGAGGGTACGAAAGAACATGAGAACGCAATATTTGCGGCTGATAAATACTGGATCAATAACCCAAAGGCCGAGAATACGAATAATCTGCCGCCCGGCTATTACGAGCAGCAGTTAGCCGGTAAGAGCATTGACTGGATACAATGCTACGCTGGGGCGCAATATGTGTTTGTGCAGGACGGCAAGCCTGTCTGGCATGAGTTTTCTGACAGCATGATGTCGGCTGACGTGCGCATCGAGGAAGGCTGGCCGGTGCATATCGGGCTTGACTTTGGTTTGACCCCTGCGGCTGTCTTTGGGCAGAAGATGCAGAATGGGCGGTGGCACGTCGTGCATGAGTTAGTCGCGTTTGATATGGGCTTGGAAAGGTTTTGCCATCACTTGCTGGCTGACATACAGCAGCACTTTCCAAAGTCGGACGTGCTGATCTGGGGCGATCCGGCGGGCGTCAAGCGCGACGAAATATTTGAGGTCACGGCGTTTGAGCATTTGCGCACAATGGGGCTTCACGCTAGACCGACCAGCACCAACGATTTTATGGTGCGACGCGAGGCTGGGGCTATGCCGATGAACAGGCTGATCGACGGCAAGCCGGGGCTTTTGGTTAATCGTTCTTGCGCCAAGGTGCGCAAGTCGCTGGCTGGCGGGTATCATTTCAAGCGTATGGCCGTCGGGTCTGGACAAGAACGGTTCCGCGATGTGCCGAATAAAAACCAACACTCGCACGTCGGCGATGCGTTTGGCTATTTGATGCTTGGCGCTGGCGAGGTGCGGAACATCACGCGCAACAGCCAGTTTAGCAAGCAGTTCAAGCAGGCCACAGCCAATATGGATTTTAGTGTATTCTGATGTGGCAGCGCGAAATAACGAACAATCGTCAGGTTCAGATTGTGCCGTTTCACTGGGCGCACCCCTACGCGATGGATTTGCGCGAGTTTGACAAGCGGGCGTTTGACAATATTCCGAATTATCAGGATATGCTAAAGGCGTTTCAAGCCGAGGGCGGCGCAATTACGGCGCTGTGGCGCGGCAAGATCATCGCCTGCTTGGGTTGCAATAATATGTGGCCGGGCGTCTCTGAGGCTTGGATGATAACATCTATAGAGTTTCCCAATATATCTGTGACAGTAACTAGGGCTGCTATTAGATATTTCAATAAGATTGCTATAGAACATAAATTAAAAAGATTGCAAATCACTGTCGACGTGGAAAACGAGCTTGCGATGCGCTGGGCAAAGATGTTAAAATTCACGCCAGAAGGCGTCATGCGCAAATATGGTGCGGGCGGTATAGATCACATGATGTTCGCAAGGATTTACGAATGAGCAATCTTTTCAAACCTAAAATGCCAGCGATGCCTACGCCGGAGCAAGTCGCGCCAGAGGTGACTGCCGCACAAAAACGGCAAGAGGAACGCCTTGAGGCGCAAGAGCAATTGCAGGCAAAGCAGCTTGCGGCGCGTCAACGCGCACGTCGTATGGGCGGCAGTCGTATGCTGCTGTCAAGCATTCGCGGCGGTACAGCCGAAGATCAATCAACATTAGGATCGTAATTATGGGCGCGTTTAAAAAAGTTATGGGCATGAAGGTTGGCGGTAAAACCTTTGTTGAAAAGATAAAAGAAGGAACAGCGCCAAAGCCTGCGCCTATTACCACGGAACAAACTGAGGCGCAAAAAAATGCAGCCGCAGCAAGAAAGCGCCGAGATCGCCGTATGGGCGGCCAGCGCAGTTTGCTTTATGCAACAAGGTTGACTGGTGCGCCAGAAGATGAAACTAGGCAATCAACATTAGGATAGCAATATGAGCAATGTAGTTAAAAAAGTTGGCGGCGCAATTGGAATTGGCCCAAAGAAAAAAGCCGATACTGTTGCTATGGCAGAACTTGCCACCGGCACAACTGTAAAGCAATTAGCTGATCAGATTGCTGCACCAGCAACGCCAGTACAAACTGCAGCACAAGCTGGCGCAGCCGCAGCAAGAAAGAAACGCGGCGGCAGAGTAGGCCAGCGCGGTTTGCTTTACGCCAGCCGTTTGGGTGGACGTGGCGGCGGTCGCGGTGATACTCAAGACACGCTTGGGTCAGCCTAGTGCCACTGGCTAAAGGCAAATCCAAGAAAGCCGTAAGCAAAAATATATCTATGCTGCGGCGCGAAGGCAGGCCATTAAAGCAAGCTATCGCCATTGCAATGCAAGAGGCGGGGAAGGTGAAAAAGAATGGGTAAGAAAAAAGGCAAGGGTTACGGCAAGTAATGGAAAAGAAAAAAGAGGTTTGGGATAAAGACCGGCCAAAGGGCTTGGGCAAGCCGAAAGGTTTAAGCCCGGCACAGAAGCGCAAGGCTATGCGGGCGGCAGCAAAGGCTGGGCGTCCATACCCAAATCTCGTTGATAACATGAGGGCAGCGCGTGGCTAAAACACCAGCTTGGCAACGGTCTGAGGGCAAGAACCCATCCGGCGGCTTGAATGCCAAAGGCAGGGCTTCAGCTAAAGCCGAGGGCATGAACCTAAAAGCGCCAGTCAAGTCTGGCGACAATCCGCGCCGCGCATCATTCTTGGCTCGTATGGGCGGGATGCCGGGGCCGGAATATAAGAATGGCGAACCAACGCGCCTGCTCTTGTCGCTTCGCGCTTGGGGCGCAAGCTCCAAGGCAGACGCGAAAAAGAAGGCCGCAGCTATTAGCAAAAGGAATGAAGCCAGTGCATAGTGTTGAAGATATCCTAAAGCGTCACGACGTGGCGCAGCGTCGCAAAGATAACTGGCGTCAGATTTACGAAGATTGCTACGAGTTCGGCTTACCGCAGCGCAATCTTTACGATGGCTATTACGAGGGCGGCGGCTCTCCGGGGCAAAATAAAATGGTGCGCGTGTTCGACAGTACCGCCATCAATGCGACGCAGCGCTTTGCGAACCGTATCCAGTCTGGCCTGTTTCCACCTTACGCGCCTTGGTGCCGCCTAGAGCCGGGGCCAGAAATCCCAGAGGATCGCCGCATTGAGGCGCAGATTGCGCTGGATATGTATGCCGACACAATGTTTAGCGTATTGCGCCAGTCTAACTTTGATTTGGCTATGGGCGAGTTCTTGCTGGACTTGGCTGTTGGCACCGCTTGTATGCTGGTGCAGCCCGGTGATGATTTGACGCCAATCCGCTTTACTGCCGTGCCGCAATACCTTGTCAGCATCGAGGAAGGTGCGCACGGCAAGGTCGATAACGTTTACCGGCGTATGCGCATGAAAGGCGAGGCCATCAACCAGCATTGGGCTGACGCTGAAATCCCGCCACGCTTGCAGCGCATGATTGACGACAAGCCAACAGAAGAAATCGAGCTTGTCGAGGCGACCTTGTATGACCCAGAGGAAGGCGACTATTGCTATCACGTCATCTGGGCTGAAGGCAAAGAAGGCTTGCTAATGCGCCGCATGAAATCGTCGCCTTGGATTGTGGCGCGTTACATGAAGGTCGCCGGTGAGGTTTATGGTCGCGGGCCTTTGGTAACGGCTATTCCTGACATCAAGACGCTAAACAAAACGCTAGAGTTGTTGCTGAAAAATGCCAGCTTGTCTATTGCCGGTGTTTACACGGCGGCTGACGACGGCGTCCTAAACCCGCAGGCAATTCGCATTGCGCCGGGTGCAATTATCCCTGTTGCGCGTAACGGCGGGCCGTCAGGCGAGAGCCTGCGGATGTTGCCGCGCTCTGGTGATTTCAACGTGTCGCAGATCATCATCAATGACTTGCGCATGAACGTGAAAAAGATTTTGCTCGACGACACACTGCCGCCAGATAATATGTCAGCCCGGTCAGCCACAGAGATTGCCGAGCGCATGAAAGAGTTGGCGCAGAACCTTGGGTCTGCCTTTGGCCGTCTGATCACTGAGACTATGGTGCCGCTTATTAGCCGCATCCTATATGTGATGGATGAGCGCGGCATGATTGAGATGCCACTGCGCGTCAATGGGCTAGAGGTAAAGGTAACGCCGGTCAGCCCAATTGCGCAGGCTCAGAATATGGGCGACATTGAGAAAATTATGCAGTGGGTGCAAATGTCGTCAGCCCTTGGCCCAGAGGGTCAGATGGCTGTCAAGACTGGCAGCATTGCAGACTATGTTGCTGACAAGCTCGGCATTCCGGCGAGCCTACGCACTACGCCAGAGGAACGCGCCGAGATGATGCAGCAGGCAATGGAAGCCGCCCAGATGGCGGCGCAAGCAGAGGCGGGCGAAATGCCGCAAGGTGAGGCACCGCCAGAAGGGGTGTAATATGAACGCGACAGGGTGGGAAGGTCTACAAAACGTAGACCCGACAATTGCAGAAAAACAGCAGGTAGATAAAGACGATGTTGATCGTCTCTATTTGCGCGTGTTCGCCAGTGACGATGGGGCAAAGCTGCTCACTCATCTAAGGTCACTGACGATAGAGCAGCCAACGTGGTATCCCGGCGAGGATGCTTCACACGGTTATGCTAGAGAAGGCCAGAATAGTCTGGTCAGAGAAATTGAGCGGCGCATGAAAAGAGCGAGATCACTATGAACGAAACTGATGGCCTGCTGGCCGATGCTCAAATTGAGAGCGACGATAACCAGCAGCAAGCAGAAGAAACAATCTCACACATCAAACCTGATAATGAGACGGTTGCAAGTGATGCAGTTGCATCTGAAGAGGCTGATGCCCGGCCAGAGTGGTTGCCGGAAAAATTTAACCAGCCGGAAGATTTGGCAAATGCCTATGCTGAATTGCAAAAGAAATTTAGCCAAGGCAAGCACAAAGCCCCAGAGGAATATGATGATAGCGTATTTAAAGATGCGGGCATCCCAGAGGATGACGAGCTTTACGCTACATACAAGGACTGGGCTAAAGAGAACGGCGTAAGCCAGTCAGCATTTGAAGAGCTTGCCAGCAAGTTCATCTCAATGGCTGGTAATGAGGCAGAGGCCGCAGAAATTTCGTATAAGGAAGAATACGAAAAGCTCGGCAAGAACGCCGACGTTGTTATTAAGTCAATGACCGACTGGGCGTCGGGGCTGGTTCGCAAGGGCGTCTGGTCAGCGGATGACTTTGAAGAGTTCCGCATTATGGGTGGCACGGCGCAAGGCATGAAAGCCTTGCAAAAGGTTCGCAATTACTACGGCGACAAAACCATCCCTGTTGATGTTGGGCCTGCCGCTGGTGCGCCGTCAAAAGATGAATTGATGTCAATGGTCGGAAAGCCAGAATATCAGACCGACCCGGCGTATCGTGCCAAAGTTGAAAAGCTCTTTGAGCAAGCCTACGGTAACGATGAATATTCAACAATCTAACCAATTGCGAGGGTTGTTTACAGCCCTCGCTTTTTCTTATACAATCCCTATTGACAGATACCCGCTTTGCGGCCTGTTTGACCCGCTTGGGGGCGTAGCGTATATGCCCAAGCCGCAGCCCTTTTAGGATACCTGTTTGGCGTTAAATCGTGCTTTAACTTTTACAAAAGGAATAGAGAAATGGCTGTAGGCGTTTCAAATGCGTTTGTGCAGCTCTTCGATGCAGAGGTCAAACAAGCCTATGCCGCTCAACGCGCCCTTGCTGGCGTAGTGCGTGAGCGGACAAATGTCGAAGGCTCACAGGTCAAGTTCCCAAAAATCGGTAAGGGAACCGCGACCATTCGCGTACCACAGACAGACGTAACACCTCTGAATGTGTCGTACTCACAAGTAACCGCAACAATGTCAGACTACATTGCTGCTGAATACTCAGACATCTTTTCACAGCAGAAAATCAACTTTGATGAGCGTCGTGAATTGGTGCAGGTAGTGTCAGGTGCAATCGGGCGTCGTATGGATCAGCTAGTGATCGATGCGCTGTCTGGCTCTGGTACAGCATTGACTGTTGCTACAACAGTTGGTGGCGCGGGTACAAACATGAACCTTGCTAAGTTGCTTGAGGCTAAAGAGCTTCTCGACACTGGCAACGTACCAGCACAGGATCGCTGTATGCTGATCCACGCATCAGGTCTGGCTGCATTGCTTGACGACACCAAGATCGCATCTAGCGATTACGCTGCCGTTAAAGCTCTTGTTCAAGGCCAGCTTGATACCTTCCTTGGTTTTAAGTTCATCACCATTGGCGACCGTGACGAAGGCGGCCTGCCAAAGCCATCAACCCGCACCTGCTTTGCATTCCATAAAGATGCAGTCGGTATGGGCATTGGCATGAACCAAAAGACTGAAATCAACTACGTTGCTGAAAAGACATCGTTCCTTGTAGCTTCAATGTTCTCTGCTGGTGCAGTAGCCATTGACGCCGAAGGTATCGTTGCCATCAGCGCAACTGAATAGAAAGGAGTTTAGACAATGGCTTTCTCTTCAGCAGGTTGGAACGTGATCGGTGCAGCTAAAAAAGGCAACGCACCATCAATGTACACTTACACATCAGCAGACGCGATTGCGACTGTGAACACAGCGGGTTATTTCAATGATCTGTCAGACACTCTGGCAGTCGGCGACGTGATCTTTGTTCACGACAGCGCGACACCAACACTGTCAATTGTGATGGTGGCGTCAAACGCTTCTGGTGTGGTCGACGTGACCGATGGCACAGCCATCGCAATGACCGACACAGACTAATAATAGTGGGGCGGCGCAAGCCGCCCCATTTCCCCATTTTGGAGTGGCGTAATGGCGCAGGGCGATACCAAACTTTCTATATGTTCCGAGGCTCTGATCATGCTGGGCGCTGCCCCGCTTTCATCGTTTGCGACTGGCACCGATGAAGCACAAATCGCTGACCGTCTCTATGACGACGTGCGCGATACCCTCTTAATGCAATATGCTTATTCTTGGTCAGTCAAAAAGGTCAGGCTTGCGCAGCTTGCCGGTACGCCGATCAACGAGTGGAAATATACTTACGCTTTGCCCGGCGACATCCTTGGAAACCCAAAGGCTGTATTTAACACAGGCGCAATTGGTGCGCTGCCGGTGCGTGACTTTGAGGTTTACAGCCTCGGCCTTTATACAAATTATGAAGATGTCTGGATTGATTACCAATTTCGCCCAGAGCCTGCCGCTTTCCCGCCATATTTTGTGCGGTTGTTAAAGATGGCGCTCGCGGCAGAATTTGCCGAGCCTATCACTGATCAGATTACCAAGGCTGATTATTACCACGCAAAGGCATATGGTGCGCCAGCAGAAAATATGCGCGGCGGTCTGGTGCGCGTTGCCATTAACATTGACGGCGCTGACCGGCCAGCACAGCAAATACAAGAGTTCCCGATTTCAGATATAAGGTACTAACATGAGCCGCATCATTCAGATACAGAATGATTTTACGGCTGGTGAGCTTGATCCAAAGCTGCGGGCGCGTACTGATATTAGCCAATATAAATCTGGCCTATCGACAGCTAGAAATGTCAGCATCCAGCCGCAAGGCGGCGCAAAGCGTCGTGACGGCACAAAGTTCGTTGCCGAGCTAGACAGCGGCGCGGCTGATGCAGTGCGGATGGTGTCGTTTGAGTTTAGCGTCTCCGACAGCTATATGCTGGTATTTACGCCCGGCAAAATGTATGTGTTTAAAAACGGCGCACAAATTACAAACATCAATGGAAGCGGCAATGACTATTTGACGATTGCCAGCCTGACTAGCGCAATCTTGCCACAAATGAACTGGGTGCAATCCGCTGACACTGTGATTGTCGTGCATGAGGATTTAGAGCCAGTCAGGATTTTGCGCGGCGCAACAGACAGCGATTGGACGGCCAGCACAATCACGTTTAGCTTTGTGCCTAAATATGCCTTTGATATCGATACGCACATCCCGGCTTACAATATTACGCCGAGCGCAACATCAGGAAACATAACGCTAACCGCGTCTGCCGTCACGACTGACACCGGCACAGCGCAGGCTGGCGGCGCTGATACAATAACGCTAAAGGCCGCTAGTAGCTACACAACAGACGATGCGCCTAATGGTATGTTTATTCGGATTACCGGCGGTACTGGTGCTGGTCAGGTGCGGCACGTTGAGGATTACGTCGCGTCAACTAAAGTGCTGACAGTGTTCCCGGCTTGGACAACCCAGCCTGATGCGACCAGCCAGTACAGCGTCAAGGCGTTTGGCACGGCTATGGTTGATGAATTTGTCGTCGCTTTAAATGGTTTTGGCCGTGCGCGGATCACCCAGTTTGTTAGCGACACTGAGGTTAAGGCATACGTCGAAATACCATTCTTTGACACTAGCACAATCAATGCCGGAGACTTTGAGACAGAACACGGCTATGAGGATGTGTGGTCATCGACACGCGGCTGGCCGCGCAGCGTCACATTCCACGAAGGCCGTTTATATTTTGGCGGCAGCAAGCAGCGCCCATCAACTATCTGGGGCTCGCGGGTTTCTGACTTTTTCAACTTTGATAAGGGCGAGAGCCTCGATGATGCGGCTGTTGAGGCGACGCTAGACACCGGCACCTTTAACGCCATTGTTGATATTTACTCTGGCCGTCACTTGCAGATATTTACAACCGGCGCTGAGTTTTATGTGCCGCAAACACTAGACACGCCGATCACGCCAACAAATCTGATCGTCAAACAACAGACTGCATTTGGCGCAAAGGCCGGGCTGCGGTTGCAGAACGTGGACGGCTCAACGCTGTTTATTCAGCGTCAGGGTAAGGCAATCCAAGAGTTTATCTTTAGTGACGCGGTGCAGGCTTACACGTCATCAAAGATATCCTTGCTGTCATCGCATCTGTTAAAGACACCAGAAGAAATGGCGGTGCGCGTCGCAACGTCAACCGATGAGGGCGACCGCCTGATGCTGGTAAATGGCGACGACGGCAGCATTGCCTGTTACACATTGCTACGCAGCCAGAACGTCATTGCGCCGTCAGAGTGGACAACCGATGGCGAGTTTATAAATATCGGCGTTGACGTTGATGATATTTATGTTGTGGTAAAACGTAACGTAAATAGCGCCGATGTTTATTACGTTGAGATATTTGACCCTGATGCGCTGCTTGATTGCTCAATTGTTGGCGGCGCAGCGGCGTCAGTAAACATGACGCATCTCGAAGGCAAAACAGTTAAGATTATCCGCGACGGCATCATTGAGCCTGATCAGACTGTACCCGGCACACCATTCACAGTGACATTTGCCACAGCGGCCTCTACAAGCTATCAGGTTGGCCTTAACTTTACGCCAGAGGTAAAGACACTGCCGGTTGAGCCAAACCTGCCCAGCGGCTCCCTAAAGGGCTTTAAGAAGCGTATCTTTGAGGTAAACGCTGAATTGTTTGAGACGCAATCGCTGACGATTGATGGCAAGCTGATACCGTTCCGGCAGTTTGGCACAGGCGTATTTGGCAGTGCCGTGCCTGAATATACTGGCATCAAGACATTGCACGGCATTTTAGGGTATACTTACGATGGGCAAATAACAATCGGGCAAGAGGTTCCACTAAAGATGACCCTGCTTGGTATTGATTACAAAATTAGTATAGGGCAATAAGATGAGCGGATTATTTGCAGGCAACATAGCCAAGACCGAGGCAAAGGCGCTAGTTACCCAAGGCGCTTACGCAAAAGTGCAGGCGCGGTCAGAGGTTCTCAAATATAAACAGCAGGGCATTGCCGTTATGGATAATATTTTGGCAACGCAGGCAACTATCAACGCCCGCGCTGGCGCTGGCGGCATTGATCCATTTAGCGGCAGCGCAAGGGCGCTTGCTTTATATGCCCAGAAAAAAGGCGCAACAGAAATTTATAATAGTCGGGATGGTGAAATTATTGCCTTTGGTGCTGGTGAAGCGCGGGCAATGCAGTATCAAATGCAGGCGAAGGCCGTGCTAAAACGCGCACAAGCTGAGACAGTTGGTGCAATATTTGATATTGCTACTATGGCGGCTGGATTTGGCGGTGCGCCAAAATCAACAGCTACAACAGGCGGGTCTTATTTAACAAACGCCGATGATGTTCTGGGCGCTGGCGGGGGCTTGTAATGGCAGAGTTACCTAAATATCGCCCATTAGGGGTTTCGATACCATCTATCCCTGATGTTGATTTTGTGTCGGCTGGTCGTGCGCAGGGTGAGGTTTACCGCAGCATTGGCAAGAGCCTAGACAAAATGGTTAAGTATGCTTACGACAAAAAAGTAGCATCAACCAAGCGTGAGGCGGCAAAGTACGCATTTGAAAACCCGGTAACGGCAGAGCAAATCCAAGACGCAATTTCTCAGGGTCGTGACATTGAAGAAATTGTCGGCGATCCAGATACGATATTTGGCGCGGTGACGACTGCGACTGCCGCCCAGCAGCTTACGACTGAGCTGCAAATTGAAGCTAACAAAAAAATATCTAGCTATTCTGCAATGATCAAAGCCGGTCAAGACATTGACATTTCTAAAATGCGCAATGACTTAACTGATATGATTTCTGGTCACAGCGAATTGATTGCTGGCATTGACCCATCGCAAGGATTGAAATATTCAGCAACAGTTAATTCTAGCGCGTCAACGCTTTATAAGTCTGCCCTTGAAAACAAATTAACGATTTATCAGACGCAAAAGATTGCAACAGCGGATGCAGTGCTTGCTCAAAAGCCAGCAGAGTTTAAGGCCATTTTGCAACAAAAAGACGCTGACATTGAATCAATATTAGGTCAATTAGCCGTTGCTGCTTTTGAAGCTAAAGACATTGCAATCAACACTGGCAGCAAAACCTATGGTGAGAAACAATCTGCCGAAATTGAAAAAATGGTTTCAAAGGCAAAGATTGGCGTTTTGTTAGATCACATGAAAAAGCCCAGCAATGCCCGCGCCGCATTAGCTGGTGACTTTGGAGAAAGATATTCTGCGCTTTACGCCGTCTTAAACGATGATGAAAAGGTTGCGTTGCGCAAGGCTTATATCGACCAAGAAAAAGAAACCTTATCGCTTTATGAGGCGCAAGACCGTCAAGACGAGCGCATTCGCAATGACAAGATTGAAATGTTGACGCCAGAAATTACGCAAGCAATTCGCGATAGAAATTTTGAGGCGGCAGAGCCTTTGGTCAAAATACTTGAGCGTCTTGCCCCAGAAAAAGCCGACAAATTTTACAAGGTTATGGAAACTGACGGCGGCGTTGACAGTGCTGATCGGATTTCAGAATTAGACAGAATGGCGATGCGGCGCGAGCTTACAGAGGACGATATTCTTGACGCGTATACTGACCGCGAAATCACACGCGCCACAATGGATCGTTTGTTTGGCGACTTAACAACGCAACGCGACAAACGCTTTAATCGCGCCGTTGAGGTGCTAAGTGATTTCTATGGTAAACCAGAGCTTTTGGCTCGCGGCAAGCAGGGAAAAGCGCCAGAAAATTTAAGACAATTTGCAAAGCACCGCAGTGACATGATTTTGAAGATAGACGCCGACCCCGCGTTTGATCCTATTGCTTACGCACAACAAATTATTGAAAAAGAAAAAACCGACCCAACAGTTAATCCAGATAAGCAGGCCGCGATTAAAGCTATACAAAACAACGTAAATAAAGCATCAAAATCTTTATTTGGCAAAACGATTACTGATTTAGACGAATTGATTGCGGCAGCGCAGGCGTTGCAATCAAACCCTGTTAAACCGGGCTTTTTTTCAAGTGGCACAGACATGAGTGCATTGGCTGAATTGTTAAAAGATGCGCGTGAATTAAAAGAATTGCGGGGCGAGTAATGACTGACATAAGCAAAGAACTTGGCATCACTATGGACTTGCACCAGTCAGGCGCACCTATCTCTGTTGAAACTGACGAGCAAGGTATTCGCCGGTCACGCCTTCAAATGCTTGAAGAAATGCAGGCTATGGGCGCTGGTGGGTATCGCGACATTTACGCGTTATCTGAGACGGCTGGTGCGCCAGTAACCGAGGCAGAGGTTGGCGGCACTATGGCTGGCTTTGTGCCGGGTAAGGTGGCTGGCCTTGTTGGTGCGCCGGGCGACATAGCCGCTTTGGCGACAGGTTTATATAAAGCTGCATTCCCAGATGATGATCAAGGCCGCCTCGATGCGTTTATTACGCAAGTCGAAGAGGTTTCAAACAAATTTGGTTCTGGCGCAACTTTAGGTTTTTTGGATGATTGGGCTACGCAGTCGGGCATACCTGATGATGTAAAGCAAGGCTTCATGCAAGGCGCAGAAATGGGCAGCCTGTTTGGCTTTGGTCAAGGCGCTGCGGCTACTGGTAAGGGCGTCGTTGCGGCCGGTGAGGCTATTGCAGAAGGTGCGCCAGCGCGTATAGCGGAACGCGGCAAGGGCGTGACGCTTGGTATGGGCGTTGATCCTATGGCACCTATTGATGATGCTATTGTCGGCGCTCAGAAAGCGTTGCAAAAGCCAACAAAAGAAAACCCAATTACTGCTGTGCCGCCAACTGAGACTGAGCCGGGCATCATTGCGTTTCACGGTTCTGGCGCAGACTTTGATGAATTTAAGCTAGAAAAGATTGGCACTGGCGAGGGCGCGCAGGCATATGGACACGGGCTGTATTTTACCGACAGTGAGGCCATAGCTAAGTTTTATAGAAACAGTGTTTCTGCAATAGATAGATATGCAGAGCCAGATTTTGACACAATGGCTGGCGGGTGGACAGAGGAACTTGGCTTTGACTTAATTGGGGGTCAGCGCACATTAAGTTCCGCTGATCCTGATTATGATTATTACATCCAACAGTTGGACGATTATGCTGTTGATAAAGTAACTGATCTAACAAACAATTCTAAGACTTGGCAATTCTCTGATGGCAGTGAATTGACTATGGAAACAGACGATGTGGCTACCTTTAATGGCAAGCCATTAGACAGTGTTTATACTAGGGATGTTGAAGATAGGTTTGGCGTTGATATTAAGCGCATTGCAAATGAGGCAAGGAAATTTGGCATTAGAGATGATGTTGACACATTAGAAGATGATATAAACACAATTCTTGCAAATTTAAGTCAAGGGCTTCACGATATGCAAGATATGCAGGCCGCTGTTGATAGTCTAGGAAGGTCTACTAGATATCAGACTATTTATAAAAAATTTATTGAGCCAAATATTGACTTTAACAAAGTCGATTATGTGACGCTTGCTGGTCACCCAAAAGGCAAAATGTATAAAGTTGGATTAACGCCAAAGCCAGATGATTTGCTTGATTATGACGCACCATTTTCTGAACAAACAAAAAGTGTGCAAGAAAATTTGGTAAAGGCTGGGTATGATGTTGACCCCAATACCTCTGGCTCTGGTGGGATGATTTTAGATGCTATTATGTCAAACATAGCAAAAGAGGGCGCACATTTAGAACTTGGCGGCAAAAAAAGTCACGCAAGTCAGATAGCTTCTAAACGTCTTTCTGATGCTGGCATTCCGGGGATTAAATATAGGGCGGCAGGTTCAAGATCTTCAGATGTCAGCGATGCCGCCGCAAAACGAAACTATGTCATTTTTGACGATAAAGCGATCAAGATATTAGAGAAATATGGTATTGTTGGGCCTGTGGCTATCACAGCATTAGGCGCAGCAAAACAGGAAGGCGATGAAGATGCCAGTAGCACCTAAAGACCTAGACGCGCTTATTAACAAAGAAAACGCAGAGCGCGATCTGCAACAGGTGAAATTTGAGCAGCCGCCAGAAGAGCCGGTTTTGCCAGAGGTTATTCCTTCTGAGCCTGTTGGGCCGTCTGACGTTATTGCCGTTGGCGAGCCAGTACAAGTCGCCGGTCTTAAAGATGTGTTTGTTGGTGGTGCAAAGGCGCTTCAAAAAGCGACACGCGCAGCAGAGGCTCGCGTCACCGAAAAGGGTGCGCCAGAAATTGTTGCGCCTGTTGGCGAAGAAACTGTCATTCGCCGCGCCAGCCCAGAAGAGGAAGCGTCGTTTGCGGCTGATTTGGGTGTCACAGAAAAATACACTAAGGGGCTAAACTTTCCAGCAATAGCACAAGCCACAGGCGAAATTGATCTCGCGTCACACTTGCAGTCAGTCAAAGACAGCAACGCCGCATTGTTTGAACAAGCGCGGCGCGGCACCATTTCATATGAGAACTTGCTCAAGGCCGCCGAGAAGGGCGGCATTGACAATCTTGTTGTTGAGTTCATGCGGCGCACACCGGGGTCACCAGCCGTTGCGGAAGATGTGCTGGCTGGCCTCATTGGCGCAAAAGCCATTAGCAAAGAAATCTTAAACCTACGCCAGCAGGCAATTGACATTGCCGACCCAACAGAAAAGCGCAAGGTGTTTGAGCAGGCCGCAAATCTGATCAACGCCGAGGCGCGTCTATACGCCAACATTTCTGGTGCTGTGTCGGAAGGTGGTCGCTTGCTATTCGCCTCACGCGAGGCACAGCGCCTTGGCCTTGCTGAAGGTGGCCGCGCTGACGAACTAGCTGCTTTGATTGAAAGCGGCAACATGATGGACTTTGAGCGCTACCTCGATGCTTATGCGTCATTACCTGATGCTGCTAGTCAGGCTCGCTTTGTGCAATCGCGTTGGTGGGACAGGCCCTTAGACTTTGTGGCTGAGAGTTTCCTTAACTCAATCCTGACAAGCCCAGTGACACACGCCGTCAACGTGGCCGGTAACAGCGCATTTATGATGTTAAAGGGCATTGAAGAAACTGTCGCTGGCGGCATTGGTTTGGCTAGGTCAGCAATCACAGGAAACAAGGAACGTGTCTTTATTCGCGAAGGGTTGATCCAGCTTGATAGCCTGCGAGCCGGGTTTAAGGATGCAATGCTTGTGGCCGGTAAAACTATGATCACAGGCGAGCCATCATCAGCAACAAAGATTGACGTTAGAAACAAAAGAGCAATTGGCACGACGGATGACTTTGGCGAAATATTTAATATGTATCGCGAGGGTAACTTTGGCGCGGCATTTGTTAATACATTTGGCGTTTATAATCGTATGGGCTTTCGCTTTCTGACGACAGAAGATGAGTTTTTTAAAGCCATTGCTTACCGAGCATCAGTAAAAAAGCAGGCCGTCCAGCAGGGCGCGTCTATGTATGATACAGTAATTCAGCGTGGCGGCTCTGTAATTGACGCAAGAAGGGCGCAGGCAGAAGAGGAAGCCCGCGTTTTGTCTAACCCGCCAAAACCGATTAAGATGAAAGCCACAGAAGCGGCAAAAGAGCTTACATTCCAAGGCGATCTTGGCAAGTTTGCTGGCGGTGCCGAGGGGCTTATGTCTCACCCTGTTGTTAAAATATTTGGTGTGCCGTTCTACAAAACGCCAGTAAATATTATGAAGGAAGCATTCCGGCGCACACCATTTGCGGCTGGTCATGCTTTTTATACAGCGGTAAACAAGGGTGGCCGCGAGGCTGACTTGGCTATTGCCCGCGTGGCAACCGGCACTGGCATTATGTCGATGTTTGCTTACACGGCTATGGGGCTTGATAGCCCCGACAAGCAAGTAATCATTACCGGCTCTGGCCCGACTGACCCAGAGGCGCGTCAGGCTATGATGCGCATGAATATCCAGCCGTTCTCAATTAACATTAAACAAGCCAATGGCGAATATAAAAGCATTACATATTCGCGCTTTGATCCTATTTCTGGGATGCTGGCAATGGCGGCTGACTTTGGATATTACGCGCAATACTCTGATGATCCAGAGGATTTGGCAAGCCTAGCCGCACATACTGGCTTGGCGCTTTACAACTACTCTATGGAAATGCCGTTCTTGCAGGGTGTGTCTGATTTGTCTGCGGCATTGGTAAACCCCGATCCATCTGTTGCCTTTGAGCAAGTGCGGCAGCTTATGGCAGAGCGCCTAACAACGGCAGTAAGTTCAGCATTGCCAACAGTGTCATCTTTTGCCGCGACCGCAGAGCGTGTCGCTGACCCAGCGGCATCAAGCGCAATGATGCCAGAGGTCGGATTTGCTGGCGAGGATCCGACACAATTGCCGCCAGAACTGCGGGGCTTTTATTCTGCATTGCAAAAGATGAAAGCCCGCAATCCTTTTTTTAGTGATCAGGTTGAGCCTAAATTAAACCTGTGGGGCGAGACAATTAAGCAAGGCAAGGGCGTTGGCTATGAGTGGATAAGCCCTGTCAGAATTATGGACGCAAAATATGAGGACGTTGACCGCGAGTTTATGGAGCTTGGCGATGGCGTCCAGATGCCAAACAAAAAAATTAGCGGCGTTTTGCTGAATGCAACACAATATAACCGTTGGATTACTCTGATGAACCAAATGGACTTTAAGGGTAATATGCCAGACGATGACGGCTATGTACGCGGTCAAACACTATTGGACAGCCTAAACAACGAAATCTATAAGAATGATTATCAAGCCGACATTAAAGAAGATAAGTTAGAAAGGCTAAAGGTTTTGGTTAGCGCAGCAAAGACGCAAGCCAGAGACCGTTTATTTGACGAGTTCCCTGATTTAGCAGACCGCATTGAGGCTGCACGGTAAATGATGTATAATCTCAGCAATCATATGAGGCACCAAAATGGCTGATTACAATATTAACGCAATTACGCGCCGCGTCGTGTTCACCGGGTCAGCCGGGCTGGGGCCGTATGCGTTTTCGTTTGAGATTTTAGACGAGAATGATGTGGCGGTTTATTTCAATACCACATCGCTCACACTGACCACAGATTTCACCGTGACAATTAATGCGAATGGTACCGGCAGCGTCAACATTGTCACCGGCTCAAGTGTGCCGTCAACGCCAACCGCCTCAGACACAATCATCATTATTGGAGCAAGAGACATTGAGCGCGTTACAGACTTTGTGACAGCCGGTGACTTGCTTGCGTCTAGCCTCAATGAGCAGCTAGATGCGCTGACAATCTTTGACCAGCAGCTTGCCGAGGAAGGTCAGCGCTCAATGCGAGCGCCAGTGTTCGACCCTGCACTGGTGGCTGATGGCGGCACGTTGGACATGACACTGCCGTCAGCATCAGAACGTGCCGGGAAAAATCTTGCCTTTGATGCTAATGGCAACCCAGAGGCGGGTGAAGATATTGGAACATTCCGGGGCAACTGGGCTGCAAGCACAACTTATTATAAGCGTGATATTGTCAAGGATGGCAGCAACGGCAACATATATCGCGTTAATACAGAACATACATCAAGCGGCTCAACCCCAATCAGCAGCAACGCTGATGTGGCTAAGTTTGATTTGGTTGTTGATAATGCAGCATCGGCAGCAAACGCGCAGCTTGCAGAGGACTGGGCTAAAGAAACCACATCCGATGTAAATAGC
>Ga0208767_1000992_pt1 | contig 22966 bp, 28 predicted proteins | sample VirMetDEL_Mar_21_FD_184514 | JGI IMG/M metagenome (GOLD analysis project Ga0208767, IMG submission 184514) | Aqueous microbial communities from the Delaware River and Bay under freshwater to marine salinity gradient to study organic matter... | ecosystem: Environmental > Aquatic > Marine >... | reverse complement strand
GATTATTATATTATTGTTAGAGAACAAGATAGGTTAGATTTAATAGCAACTGATTTTTATGGAGATTCTACATTATGGTGGGTAATTGCAATGGCAAATGATTTACCTGGTGATTCATTATTTCCAATACCTGGTTTTCAATTAAGAATACCTGGTAATTTAAGTAATGCTGTTCAAGAGTTTAACACTTTAAATTCTTAAAATGTTATGGCTACTGAAAAAAAATCCAACTTCAAAAATATAGTAGGTACAGGTTTTCCAGAGTACGTAAACGACCAAATTAAAAAAAGAGGAGAAAAATTAAATACTACTAATCGTAGTAATAGTATTCTTGAATTTTTAACTAATCGTAATGTTTGGTTTAGATTAAGTTCTGGTGTAGATGTAAATAATGATTCCTCATTAGCTAAAAATAATGTTTTGCAAGGGGGCACTTTAAATACTAACCAAAATATAAGGGGAGGATTTAATGAAACTTATTCTAAAGGAACTAATGACGATTTAGGTTTTAAACCTATGCCTGGTATTACTAATGTCTCAATTGGTACAGGAGGTAAATGGCAAACTTTAATGCAAGCAGATATTGAGTTTATTTGTTATGATTTAGACCAATTAGATAGAATGACTAAACTTTATATGAGTTTAGGGTGTAATGTATTTTTAGAATGGGGACACTCAAATTATTTTAGAAAAGATGACACATTTGAAACAAATCCATCAAGTATTGATTTTTTCGAGTATAAAGACAGAGATAAATTATTAAAAGAAACTACAAATAAAAGACAAAGCTCTCAAGGTAATTATGAATGTTTACTAGGTAAAGTTTATAATTTTGATTGGTCAGCTAATAATGATGGTTCCTATAATTGTAAAATACAAGTAATGGGTTCCGGTGGTATAGTTGAATCACTTAAAATTAATACAGCTAGTAATGTTAATTTTGATATTTTTTTAACAGAAGAAGATACAGATAGTAATTACTCATCGGATTTAGAATGTATACTTACTACATATAAAAAATTCTTTAAAAATGCTACAAAAGAAGAAATAGCATTTAGAGAATCTGCAGCCAGTGAAGGTTTACAAGATAGAATTATTAGTAAATTTGTACCTATTACTTTAGGTAAAAAAGCAGTAGATAGTAACAATGATGAAATTGCTTATGGAAAATATTTAAATAAAATTTTTACAGAAATTACATATAGAGGACCAGTATTTGCTAACAATTCAATAACAGGTAATGAAAATGTTAGAAAAGGTAACGCTCACCAAGTAATTTCAGGTCTTGGAACAGCTAATGATCTTACTACTAGTGATTATACGGGATATATTACAGGACAGGTAATTAATAATACTAAATTTTTCCAAACATATATTACTTTAGCTCACTTATTTACACTAATCCAACATATAGGTATTTTTTCTGAAGGTGGAGGAGGAACAGCTCAAAAACCTGAAGTTTACTTAGATTATAATCCTGATAATACACTAATTAAACGATGTTTTAGTTTACAAGGAAGTGTTGATCCCTCTAAATGTTTAATTGATCAAGTAGGTATAGAAAATTATTTTGATAAAGTTATAAAAGAATATGAATTACAAAAATTTAATAATCGTAATAATATTCCCCCTTTTAATGGAAAATTATTTAATGTTTTAGTTAACTTAGATTTTGCTATTGATACATTAAAATCTTTATCAACATCCTCCGAAGATAGAACAGTTAATTTAATGGATTTTATAACTAGGATTTTAGATGGAATTAATGTTTCATTAGGTAAAATAAATTCTTTTAGACCTTTTTATGATAAGGATAGTAATTGTATAAGAATTATAGATGAGCATATTTTACCTGATTCTAAAAACAACGAAGTAATTGAAATTCCTAATTTTGGTACTAAATCTTTAGTATATGATTATAGTTTTAATAGTAAAATTTCACCAAAATTAGCAGCACAAATAGTAATTGCAGCACAGGCTGCTGGAAAAGATTTAGGTGATTTCCCTGAAGATATATTAAGTTACGCTTCTTTAAATGGTAATGTAAAGGATAGATTAGCAGTAACTAAAGTTCCTGCTGTACCACCTAATAAAAAATTTGTAACTGATATAAAAAAACAATTAATACCATTTAAAAAATTATACCAACTTTTTGAAAGAGTTTATAATTTTAATGATTTAAGTGTAGAAAATATAAATAGTTTAACAACTTTATATAATGATATTCAAAATAGAGATGTAAAATTACCTGTAAGAATTTCACAAGCACAACTAATAAATGAATTTACAGGACAAAAAATTTTCCCTGATTTTAGTAGCCCTATATCAATTCCTTCTACTACTCCAACTCTTATAATCCCTATAGAATATAGTATTAAAATAGATGGAATATCAGGCATTTTACCTTATAATATATTTAGAATCCCAGATGATAGGTTACCTAAACAATATAGAGGTAAAGTTGATTTTGCAGTATTTTCTATAAATCATGAAATAGAAAGTAATAAATGGTATACAATATTAAGAGGACAAATTGTAATACGTAACTAATGAGCTATATACCTAAATCATTAACAAATAATAATTTATTCACCAATGGTGGGGAGTTTGTTGACTCTACTGGTAAATCCTATAGTGGTCCTTATCATCAATTATTTAATGGACAAATCTATAGTGGAAATACCCCATTAGATCCAACAAAGCAATTGTTAGGTATAGCTCCTAAAGATGAATCAACAAATCAAGTTCCTAATACACCTAATAATTTAGAATATGCTAGATTAAACCCTAAAAACCAGGAACTATTTGAATATGGTAAAAATCCAACTTCCTTTATTCCTCAACCTCAAGGTAAAGATTATCAAAGAGGACAAATAGAAAGATATTTTGCTAAGAAAAGAAATTCTAACCCATTTCAAATATTAGAAATAAATGAATCAACTTATAATGATTTATTTACACAAAGTGGGGAATATAATTATGCTTTATGGCAAGTAGTAAAAATATATTGGAAAATAACTGGTCCACTTAGAGATACAAGAAACCCAAATGGAGTAGTTACTGCAGGAATTGTGGATACTAATGAAAGATTAATTAACTTCACTAATAAAGAATTTAGAGGTATAAAACAATATTTATCTAATTTAATTCAATTTGCAGTTAGACCAAACTTAGAATTAATCTCTAACCAATATACAAGTGGAAATGAATTTACAATTAAATTAGATAATAATGTATATATAGGTAATTATCATATAATGGCAGATGGAACAATAATGGATGGTGCTACACATACCCAATCACAAAATAAAATTCTCCTACCAGCTAATGTGGTTGTTCAAGGACAAGTTAATACATTGATAAATGAAGCATTAGGAAATCTTGGTGCAACTTAAAGTTATGAATAAAAGGTTATGTATTATATTGTTGAGACAGAGGAACAATTAAGTAGATTATATTGTTCAGGTGATGAATGTTATATAAAAATCATTCCTATGAATGATGAATACCATTCTAGTTTATCTTCACCATGTTTAATATATTTTAAAACTTTTAAAGGTAAAGGATATGTATTTCCAATTAACCATTCTGAAGCATTTAGATTAGATTTTAATAAAGTAATAGAATGGATAGAAAGCAAATATGAAAAAATTTATATTACAAATAAAAAAGAATGTTTATATTTCTTTGATTCACCTAAATTAATAGACATACCTTATGACAATAACAACTTGGATTATACTCCTATTAGGTCCCGTACTTATGATAAGTATGGACATTTACCGTTCTGTACTTCCTTGGTACCAATCTCAAAAATTTACGAGCAAGAAGAAAAAAACTTCGAAGAAATTAGAGAAAAAATCCCAACAGAAGTAAACGAATTTTATAATGATACTTTTCCAAAAGTATTTAAATCAATAGAGGAACAAGGTTTAAGAATCCACCCGGATTATTTTAATAAACACTTTAAATATCATGAAAAAGAATGGTTTATTCGTGGAGAAACAGTGTATACTAAATATAACTTATATAACCTTACTACTCGTCCAACTAACTCTTTTAATGGTGTTAACTTCGCTGCTTTAAATAAAAATGATGGTTCAAGAACTGCATTTATTCCTAAAAATGATATGTTTTTTGAATTTGACTATGACGCTTACCATGTTAGGATACTAGCTAATTTAATAGGATTTGACTTAGATAGAGAATCAGTACATAATCAATTAGGTAAAATGTATTTTAATAAAGAAGAATTAACTGATGAAGAGTATGCTAAATCTAAAGAATTAACCTTTAAACAATTATATGGGGGTGTGTTTAAGGAATATAAAGAAATACCATTCTTTAAAGCAATGAATGAATATGTTGAAAAATTATGGGAATTGTTTAATGCTACAGAAAAATTAGAGTTAGTAGGAGGAAAAATACTAACCAAAGAACAAATACAAAACCCAACACCAAATAAAGTATTAAATTATATGATACAATCAGCAGAAACACATAATAATGTTATTTCTGTAAGAAAAGTAATAGATTATTTGGATAATAAACAAAGTAAAGTTATATTATACACCTATGATTCATTCTTAGTTGATTACTCTTCAGTAGATGGTAAAGAGGTTTTAAAAGAAATTAAAAAATTATTAGAAAATAACAAATACGTTGTAAAAGTTGCATATGGTAACAATTACAATTCTCTAAAAGACATATAATATTTATTATGGATTACGAAATTAATTTTGACGATTTGGCAAACAAATTATTTTGCACATTTACCACTAAGGAAGACTTAGAATCAACTGTAGATACGATTAAAGATCAATATCAAATCTTATTTAATAAGATATTTATATTGTTTGTAGAATCTACAAATGAATATGTCTGTACATACAATGTTGATTCATTCAATATGTCTAGTACAATACTAGATAATACAATCCTTTTACATAGAAAAAAGGAATCCAATACTCTATACACTATTAACGCACTTAATGATTTAATTCGTTCTCTAAATAGTGGTGAATTAGATACTAATTATAGAGTAAATTGGCAAGACTACAGAAATTGTATCTTATTAACTACAGGTGGCGAGTTAAAAAAATTAGATACAAAAATACATGAAATATTAAATTTTTAATATTTATAAGCAGAAATCAATTAATATTTTAATTATGCCTTCAAAAACATATAGAGGTTATCCAGTAAATGACTTAACGGCTAGTATAGGAAGAACAGCAAAACAAGATTACAAAGATGGGGTTGCTCTTAATGCAAATCCTTATGATTTTACATCAAACCCATGTGAGCATGTTTCTTGGGAGCTTGGATGGAACTTAGAAGCATCAAGTTCTGTAGAGTAATTAATTTTTCTCTTACAAAACATTTGGAGCCCTAAAGGGCTCTTCTTACATTATTAATCGTTATAAATAAAAAAAAGTTATATTATGGATTTAAAATTAATCTCAAGCAAGTTAGAACAATTACAGACCAAACCTGGTCAAAACACCAATCAAAAATTTGATAGAAGTCAATATTTTTGGAAAGCACCTATGGGTAAATCACAAGTTAGATTTGTCCCTTATAAGGAAAATAAAGAAAACCCATTCACTGAAGTTTTCTTTCATTATGGAATAGGAAGTAGAACAATGATCTCACCAATTAATTATGGTGAAAAAGATCCTATTGTAGAATTTTCTAAAGAATTAAGAAAAACATCTGAACCTGAAAATTGGAGGTTAGCTAAGAAATTAGAACCAAAAATGAGGGTATTTGCTCCTGTAATAGTTAGAGGAGAAGAAAGTAAAGGTGTTAGATTTTGGGAATTTGGAAAACAAGTGTATCAAGAATTACTAAGTTATGCCGCAGATGAAGATTATGGTGATTTCACTGATGTAGTCTCTGGATTAGACATGACAGTAGAAGTAGTTCAAGGTAATCCTTACCCACAAACCTCACTTAGAGTAAAACCAAAACAATCAGTTTTATCTGATGATAATACTGAAGTTGAAAAATGGTTATCTGATCAACCTGAATTATTGAAATATTATAGAAGAGTTTCTTATGATGATATGAAAACAGCACTTCAAGATTGGTTAAACCCAGAAGACACTACTACAGATACTCCAACTACAACAACTACAGAGGGAGATACTGGTTATACTTTGAATGTTAAACAAAAAGAATCGTTCAACGAGGACGAATTCGACGATTTATTTAAAGATTAATTAAATGGCAAAGAAAAAAGTAAGCCTTGGGGGAGATATCTCCAAGTCTGTTAAGGGAACGTTCTCCCTTGATAAGTTTAAAGCAGCAAAAGGTTTAGGATCATCTAATAATACCTTTAAAGAACAAGAATGGATACCTTTATCCCCGGCGTGGCAAGAAATGGTATCACTACCAGGTGTTCCTGCTGGTCATATTACTTTATTACGTGGACATTCTGATACAGGTAAAACTACAGCGTTATTAGAAGTAGCTGTTAATGCCCAAAAAATGGGTATTTTACCTGTTTTTATAGTAACTGAGATGAAATGGTCTTGGGAGCATGCTATAATGATGGGTCTAGAAGTAGATCTTGAAAAAGATGCAGATGGTAATACAATTGGTGTTGATGGTAATTTTATTTTTGCTGATAGAGGGCAATTACCAACAGTAGAAGCTGTAGCAGGTTTTATGGCTGATTTAATGAATGAACAGAAAAAAGGGAATTTACCTATGGATATGGTATTTCTATGGGATTCTATTGGATCTGTTCCATGTCAAATGTCAGTTGAAAAAGCTAAAAATAATAATGAATGGAATGCTGGAGCAATGTCTACTCAATTTGGTAACTTTATAAATCAAGAAATATTATTATCAAGAAAAGAATCTAGTCCTTATACTAATACATTAGTTGCTATTAATAAAATTTGGGTTGAAAAACCAATAGGACCTATGCAACCACCAACTATGAAAAATAAGGGTGGTAATACAATGTTCTTTGATTCAACATTAATAGTAACATTTGGTAATATCTCTAATTCAGGTAACTTAAAAGTTAATGCAGTTAAAGATGGTAAAAAAGTAGAATGGGCTAAAAAAGTTAAAGCCGCTGTTGAAAAAAACCATATTAATGGTGTTACAACTACAGGAAAAATTATAGTTACACCTCATGGTTTTATATCTGATACTAAAAAAGATATAGACAACTATAAAAAAGCCCACCAATCAGAATGGGGTGCTATATTAGGCGAAGGTCCAATTGAAATAGTTTTAGAAGGGTCTGAAGATGAGGATTTTACTAATATAGAAGCTGTGGATGAACCAACTTTATAAAGATATACTCAACAACTTGCATGAGGAGTCCAATTTGGAGCCCCTACACTTAAACAGTAGGGTGCTCTTAATTGATTCCATGAACACATTTTTGCGTTCATTTGCTATGATCCCCGCTATTAATCCACAGGGGAATCATGTTGGTGGTTTAGTTGGTTTTTTAAAATCCCTAGGATATGTTATTAAACTAATTAGACCAACTAGAGTTATCTTAGTTTTTGATGGACAAGGTAATATTACTAATCGTAGAAATACCTATGCTGAATATAAAGCAAACCGTCAAATAAAAAGAATTACAAATTTTAAAGTTTTTTCAACATTAGAAGAAGAATCTGATTCAATCTCAACTCAAATGTTAAGATTGTTAGATTATTTAAAATGTTTACCTGTTAATATTTCTATAATTGATAAAATAGAGGCAGATGATACTATAGCTTATTTATCCCAAAAATTAAAAGATGATGTTATAATATATTCAGCTGATCAGGATTTTTTACAATTAGTAAACAAACGAATTACAGTTTACTCACCAATTAAAAAGAAATTTTATAGACCAAATGATGTTTATGAACAATATGGTATACATCCTCATAATTTTATCACAATGAAATGTTTAATGGGTGATAAATCAGATAATTTACCAGGTGTTAAAGGTTTAGGCCCTAAAAAATTAATGAAATATTTTCCTGAAATAGCAGGTGAAAAAATATTCACTTTACAAGAGGCATATCAAAAAGCAACTGATAAAGTTGAAGAACATGGAATTTATGGTAATGTTCATTTATTTAAAAGTCAATTAGAAATTAATCATGAATTAATGTCTTTAGAGAACATCCAATTATTGGAACATGATCAAAAAGAATTAGATGAATTAATAGATTTACCACCATATAATCTAAATAAAAAAAGATTTTTCGAAATGTATGAAAAAGATTTATTAGGTAGAGGAATCCCTAACACAGAATTTTGGTTAGCAGAAGTTTTTTCTTATCTTCAAAAATATAAAATTAAATGAAAAAAACTTATTTATTTCCTATAGAATTATATGCTACTAACGTAAATATAGATAATAATTCTCTTATAAAAAGTTTATATAAAATAAAAGATACTTCTTTAGGTGTAAAAGTAAGTAATAAAGGAGGATGGCAATCTGAAGATTTACTTTGTAATAAAGATTTCCAATTTTTTAAAGAAACTATATTAAAAATTGCTTCTGAAACATTCAATACTAATATTAATTTATTTGAGATATGGGGAAATGTTTCTTCTAAATACCATTATAATGCAATTCATCACCATGGAAAAGAACCTAATATGTGGTCAGGAGTTTATTATTTACAAACTTTTAAAAATAGTGGACCTATAACTATCTACTCACCTTGGGATACTGATTTACACCACCATTTTTATTTTACCCCAGGTACCTTAATCTTTTTTCCTTCAAGTCTTCCTCATAGTGTTGATGCTAATATGGAAAATCAGGATAGAATTTCAATTGCTTTTAATTTTAAAATAGCTTAAATGACATTAAAAAGTTTATCTCAATACGGTCCTCATTTTCAAGTGAAAGTATTACATTCTTTACTTAAAAATAAGAAATTTACTCTTAATATTAGAGATGTTATTATGCCTTCTTATTTTGAAAATGAAGCTCATAAATGGATTGTTAGAGAAACATTACAATATTTTGATAAATTCCATGCTAATCCAACTTTAGATTTTTTAAAAATTGAAGTTAAAAAATTAGATAATGAAGTATTAAAAACCGCTATTGTAGAACAATTAAAAGAAATATATAAATTAACTAATGATGATCAGGAATATGTTGAAAGTGAATTTTCTAGTTTTTGTAAAAACCAATCACTAAAAGACGCATTACTTAAATCAGTAGATTTACTTGCTGGTGGAATGTTTGATGATATTAGATTTACAATTGATAATGCATTAAAAGCAGGACAAGATAAGGATATAGGGCATGAATATATGAAAGATATGGAAGCCCGTTATAAAGAAGAAGATCGCCAAGTAATACCAACACCTTGGGCTGTTATAAATGAAAGATTAATGGGTGGTTTAGGTGGAGGAGATTTTGGTTTAATATTTGGTTCCCCAGGTGGTGGTAAATCTTGGAGTTTAGTTGCTTTAGGAGCACATGCTATAAAATTAGGATTAAATGTTGTACATTATACTTTAGAATTATCCGAAGGATATGTTGGTAAAAGATATGATGCCCATTTTATAAATCAACCTGTAAATACTATTCATTTACATAAAGAAAAAATAGATGAATATGTTAAAGGTTTAAAAGGAACTTTAACAATTAAAGAATATGCACCTGGACAAGCATCTATGTCAACAATAGAGGCCCACATATCAAAAGTTACAGATTTAGGATATGCTCCTGATTTAGTAATTATTGATTATGTAGATTTATTAAAAAGTACTAGTGGTTCTAAAGATGAAAAAGAAAAATTAGATAATACTTACATATCTACTAAAGCTTTAGCTAGAACTTTAAATATTCCTATTTGGTCTGTATCACAGGTTAATAGAGCAGGTGCAAGAGATGAAACTATTGAAGGGGATAAAGCAGCAGGTTCATATAATAAAATGATGATTACTGATTTTTGTATGTCTTTATCAAGACTACCCCAAGATAAAGTTAATGGAACCGGTAGATTTTTTATAATGAAAAATAGATATGGATTTGATGGTGTAACTTATCATGCTGACATAGATGCATCAACAGGACATATAAAAATGGATGAAGAACCAAGAGTATTTGTTGAAAATGAGCCTGCTTCAACATCAAATAATTTTAATGAACCAACAAAAAATGATAAATTTGTATTAAATCAACTTTTTCAAGATTCTTTCGTAAGTAAAGATGAGAATTCATGATATATACTATAGTTATCGCCCCGTTTTTAAAAAAATAATATATGAGAGACATAACCCAAGAAAGAATAGTTTACAAGCCCTTTGAATATCCAGAAGCACATGATTATTGGATGAAACAACACCAAGCACATTGGTTACATACCGAAGTTCCTATGATGTCAGATGTTAATGATTGGAAACAAAATTTAGATGAAAATGAGAAAAATATCATTGGTACTATTTTAAAAGGATTTGCTCAAACTGAAACAGTAGTAAATGATTACTGGACTAATTTAGTAACTTCTTGGTTTAGAAAACCTGAAATTATTAAAATGGGTGTTACATTTGGTGCTTTTGAGACTATTCATGCAGAAGCATATTCATTATTAAATGAAGAATTAGGATTAGATAATTTTGCTGAATTTTTAGAGGATGAATCAACAATGGCTAAAATTGAAACATTAATGGAAGTTAGAGATTCCCATGATGGTACACCTGATTGGAGTGCCAGAGCTAAATCATTAGCAATATTTTCAGCATTTACAGAAGGTGTTAATTTATTTTCTTCATTTGCTATTTTACTATCTTTTAAATTAAGAAATTTATTAAAAGGAGTAGGACAAATAGTAGAGTGGAGTATTAGAGATGAATCATTACACTCAAATGCTGGATGTTGGTTATATAGACAATTAATGGAAGAAAAACCAGAATTAAATACTCCTGAATTAAGAGAATCTATTAAAGAAGCAGCTTTATTATCTTTAAAATTAGAATTAGATTTTATAGATAAAGTTTATGAAATGGGAGATTTAGAAGGTTGTTCTAAATATGATTTAGTTTCATTTATTAAACATAGAGTTAATACTAAAATGGGTGACTTAGGATTAGAGCCCGTAGTTAATGGGATTGATAAGGAAGCAGTACAAAGAATGAAATGGTTTGATTCTTTATCTGCTGGAAAACAACATACAGATTTCTTTGCAAATCGAGTTACAAATTATTCAAAAGGTGCCCAAAAGTGGGACGCAAACGACTTATTTTAAAATGGACGGAAATATTAGTGTAAATACTTCAAATTGGGAAGCAGGAAAAGATTATCCTACTTGGATGGATGAAATTTCTTTAGCAACAGTATCTAAAGGTTATTTAATCCCTGGAGAAACCCCAAAAATAGCATATAGAAGGGTTGCAAAAGCTGCTGCTCTAAGATTAAGAAAACCAGAATTAGAAAACAAATTCTACAAATTAATGTGGAATGGTTGGTTAGGCCTTGCCTCACCAGTATTCTCTAATATGGGAACAGATAGGGGTTTGCCTATTTCTTGTTTCGGTGTTGATACACCTGATTCTGTAAGAGGAATTGGATTAACTAATGCTGAGTTAATGAAATTAACTTCTCAAGGAGGGGGAGTAGGTATATCTGTTTCTAGAATTAGACCTAGAGGAACAGCAATTACAGGGAATGGTAAATCAGAAGGAGTAGTTCCTTGGTGTAAAATTTACGATTCAACAATTATAGCTACTAATCAAGGTAATGTTAGAAGAGGTGCTGCATCTGTTAATTTAGATATTAATCATCCTGATATTGAAGAATATTTACAAATTAGAAGACCAAAAGGTGATCCAAATAGACAATGTTTAAATTTACATCAATGTGTTGTTGTAGATGATGTGTTTATGAGAAAATTAGAATCAAGAGACCAAGAAGCTATGGCATTATGGGCTGAAATTCTAAAATCAAGAATGGAAACAGGTGAACCTTATATAATGTATAAGGATAATGTAAATAAAAATAATCCTATTGCTTACATGATGAATAATTTAGATGTAAGTATGACAAATATTTGTACTGAAATTACTTTATTTACTGATGAAGAACATTCTTTTATTTGTTGTTTATCATCTTTAAATTTAGCTAAATATGATGAATGGAAAGATACAGATACAGTAGAAGTTGCTACTTGGTTTTTAGATGGTGTAATGCAAGAATTTATAGATAAATCAAATGGTAAAGATTCATTAAAAAGAACTCATGCTCATGCTAAAAAAGGTAGAGCATTAGGATTAGGAGTAATGGGATGGCACACTTATTTACAACAAAAACAATTACCATTTAATTCAATTGCTTCAACTGCTCATACACACAATATTTTCTCAGATATTAAAAATAAAGCTGAAAGAGCATCAAGAGATTTAGCACAAGAATATGGAGAACCACTTTGGTGTAAGGGTACTGGTATGAGAAATACGCATTTACTTGCGATAGCTCCTACTGTATCGAATAGTGTAATTACTGGTGGTATTTCCGCTGGTATTGAGCCTTTACCCGCTAATATTTACACATTTAACGGTGCTAAAGGTACATTTATTCGTAAAAATAAAGTATTAGAAACTTTATTAGAATCTAAAAAAGAAAATAAAAATAAATGGTGGGATCAAATGTTAGCTGATGGGGGATCTGTTCAAAATCTTCCTGATACTATTTTATCCCCTGATGAAAAAGAAATGTTCTTAACATTCCCAGAAATAAATCAACTAGAATTAGTTAGACAAGCTGCTATTAGACAAAGATATTTAGATCAAACCCAATCTTTAAATTTAAGTTTTGATCCTAATGATTCTCCTAAATGGATAAATCAATGTCATATAGAAGCTTGGAAATTAGGAATTAAAACACTTTATTACTTAAGAACAGATTCAGTAATTAAGGGCGATTTAGGATCACGTATGGCTGATTGTGTTTCTTGTGAAGGTTAATAAAAAAATAAAAAAAATGAAAAAAAAGGATTATTATAATAATTTATCAAAAGAATTAAAAAAATATAGTATTGAATCACAAAAATTAGAAGAAGTTAAAAATAATTTAAAAAAATTAGAAATATCTAATTTAGATTCTTTATTTAGTTCTATTATAAAAAAAGATATAAAATATAGGGTAAATAAACATAGTTTAATTGTAGAAGATATTATCGATGATAAAAATACAATTTTATTTAAAATTGATTTTGTTAAAGAATCAGTAAATAAAATTAAAGATCTAAAAATAATATTATTTGAAACAAATTTTAAAAGTATAAATTTTGAAAAAATTATTAATATAGGTAATATTACTCAAGATTTATTAAACTCAAAAGAAGTAATAATATCTCAAATTAATACTATACTTAAAGAAACCCAAGAAAATTTACATAAAAACTTTTTAATTCCTTTAAATTTAATTTTTCCAAATATTCAAAAATTAAAAGAAGAACTTAAAGGAAATTTAGTAAGAGATATAATAAATAAATTACAAACAACACCATTAATTTTAGATGAAAAAAGGGGGTATAATGTTATAGAGTCAAATGATGGAGATGTTCAGCTTAATGATATTACTTCTTTAAAAGTAAAGAATTTTTCTGAAGATAAAACCCTAATATTAGAAGTAGAATATATAAGTTCCATTTTAAATGATTCTTTTACAATCAACTATAATGATACTAATACATTCAGCCGCCATTTATTTAAATCAAAATCTATACCTTGGTTTGTAGAATGGTGTGGTTATGATAAACCAATGCCACTATAATGGGGTTAGTTAAAAAAATTTCTATACTTGGGGGAGGAACATCCGCTTGGTTAACTGCTGCTTATTTATCAAAAAATTTACCTAAAAACTATTTTGAATTATATATAATTAAAGGAAAATCAGATAAAAGTATTGGAGTAGGAGAATCTACATTACCTGATTTTTCCAAATTTATAGAAGAGTGTGGTTTTTCAAAACAACAATGGTATGATTTTTGTGAATGCACTGAAAAAGCAGGGGTTGGGTATAAAGACTGGATTAATAAAAATAGTTTTCAATGGCATCCTTTTGGAGCTATACCCCATTTTAATAAAGATAATAAAATATATAATATTTTTGATTTATTTTTTTCTTCTAATCTACCTAAATCAGACTTTATTAAATATATAAATGATTATAAACAATGTGTAATTAAAAATCAACCCCCAAAATCTAATCAAGGGGTACATATTAACTCTGGAAAATTATCTGAATTTATAAAAAATAATATTAAAATTAATATTATAAATGAAGATATAATTGATATAGATTTTAATCAAAAAGATATTTCTAATCTTTTATTAAGTTCAAATCAATATCACAAATCAGATCTTTATATTAATTGTTTAGGATTTGATAATATTTTATCAAAAAAACAACAAAAAATTTTTATAGATAAATCAAATTCTACCCCAAATAATGCTGCTATCTTTAACCCTGCTTCATATAATTCAAAACAATCTTTAAAAACTCCCTATACTGTAGCTCAGTGTACACCTTATGGATGGATTTGGAAAACACCCCTACAATCTAGAATAGGTTCAGGTATGGTTTTTAATAAAGATATTTCAAATAAGGATGAAGTTATTACCTGGTATGAAAATTATTGGGGTAAAGACAATTTATTAAACCAAAACACAAAATATATAGAATATAAATCAGGATATTATTCTAATCAATGGGAGGGTAATGTAGTTGATATAGGATTATCCTCCGGATTTATAGAACCTTTAGAATCAACAGGAATACAGTTTATAATAGAAGGAGTTAGAACTATCCACTACCTAATAAAAAAAGGATGGGTTAGTTCTGAAAATAAAACAGTATATAATTTAAAATTAAATGAATTATACTCAGATACTTTTGACTTTATATCAATACATTATTTAAATAATAATCATAATACTCCTTTTTGGAATTATAGTAAAACCCATATTACAAAAAATATTTCAAAATCATTAAAACTTAGGATAGATGTTGCAAATACTATTCCATATAATCCTTCATTTCATAATCCAACAAGTATTTTTTCTGATCATTCTTGGTATTATACCTTAATTCAATTTGCAAATTTAGTTCCTTCTATACAAAATTTACCTTCAAATATAGATCCAATAAAATATTTAAAAGATTTGCAAGAACATTATAACTAAAAAATTTGGCTACCCAGAAAATTTTTCGTATATTTACGTCTAATTTTAAATAATAAATAATGGAAAAGGTTATAATAGAATATGATAATGATGTTGTTTCAACTTACGATATCGTTACTTTTAGATCATATAAAAAAGGTAAAAAAGAGGTATTATTTAACATGGTAGATGATTTAATTAATCATCCTTCTGTTAAATCTCATAAATTTGTAAATCCTACAAGAAAAAGAAGCATAGGTGAAGGTACATCTTCAACATATATTCCAAAAAATAAAAAAGAAAATATCCCAATGCCTATAGAAATAGCTGATGAAATAGTTATGTTTGCTAAAGGTGATGGAGCTGGTTTTACTAAAGAAATAGTTGATAAATGGAATAAATATCTTAATTTTGATTTACATACAAAATTCGAAAGATATGGTTTTACAGGTTCTTCAAGATTAAATACTATTTTTAAAATATAATTTGGTTACCTGAAATAGGGTTCGTATATTTGCATGTTCAATTAAAGGTTATGAGTACACATCCCGTTGTTCAAGAATTTATAGATTTTAAAAATAAACAACTATTAAAATTAGTTAATAGAGAAATCCAATTTAAAAAATTTATTCATCTTGTAGAAGAAACAAAACAAGAAGCTATTAAGGAAAGTGGCTTGTCACCTAAAGAATTTCATAAACAAGTAATAAATGGCTAAATCACCAAAGTGGATATTATATAATAATAAAAGAAAAAAATGTTTTGGCATTCATACTAATGGTAATTACATTGTAAAAATGAATGGAACATTAGTTCAAATACCTAAAGAAAAAATCGAAATATATGGCTAGAGGAAGAACATCAGATTATGCAAAAATTCCAATCAGTATTGTATTTGCTACTTCAAATAGGTCAAATGCAAAGATTAAAATCAAAACAGTTAAAAATAGAAATATTGATGAAATATTAGAAAGTGATTTTAATATTCCTGGTATCCCTAAAATAGCAGTTATTAAAGAGGTTGGAGTAGGTAAAGCTTTTCACGACATTTATAAACAGAAATATGGTTTATAAACCTACATTTACTAGAGAAGAGTTAAAAGAAAAATTCTCACATTTACAAAAACTAAATTATAACCAATTTAGGTGGTGGAGGTTATATGATGTTAAGAAAAAACCATTAGCTGCGTATTGTTCATTACGTGATCGTATAGCAAATGGTGATTATGATTTTTCCCATTATTGGTATCAAGCAGCATGGGTAGAACATGATATAAATGATTTAGCAATTGAATGTAAAGATGATGCTGGATTATTTTCAGAAAAAGTTCAAGTGTTGAGTGCTCGTCGTAAACGTTTATATGAAGATTATGAAAAAGATGAAAAGTGGAAGTTAGATGATTTAGTCAAAGAATTTTCTCGTAATTTTCATATAACAAAAGATGAAGCTATGTTGGAGATGGAAGAATTTGGTGGTACCTTACTTGAATTATATGATTATATTTCAACACATTCAAAATATAAATTAAAAGCAAATAAAGCCCCTAGGGTAACATTTAAAAAAAGAGGTAGACCTAAAAAAATAGCAATATGAAAATAAATAAACACCCCGATCCAAAAAAACATTTAATAGCATCACTTATAAAATCTGCAGTTAGACTGCTTGGTTATTTTGCCCTTTGGTATGATATAGGTATAGCAGCCACTTTATTGATTTTATCTGAGATGATAGGTATAGGTGAAGAATTAGTTTAAACAAATTATTATGAGAAAAATTTTATATTTTACAGCAGCATGGTGTGCCCCATGTAAAGCATTAAGTCCTGTAATGGATTCATTACAAGGACAAATTAATTTCGATAAAATCGATGTTGATACAAACACTGATTTATCAGCCCAATATGGAGTTAGAGGTGTTCCTTCATTAGTACTTGTGGAGAACGGAAATGAGGTTGGTAGATTAGTAGGAGCACAAACAAAAGAAACAATTTTAAATTTTTATAATGGGTAAATTTCAATCAACAAAAATCTTTGACGGCTTTAGTTGTGTATTTAGACAATGGAAAGCTGAAGAAACACACTGTAAATACCTCCATGGTTATGGGGTATCATTCAAACTATGGTTTGAAGGAGAATTAGATGAAAAAAACTGGGTTTGGGACTTTGGAGGAATGAAAAGAGCTAAAGGACAAATCGATGGGATGTCTCCTAAAGAATGGATGGACTATATGTTTGATCATACTGTTATAGTAGCAGAAGATGATCCATTTGTAGAATCATTCCAATCAATGGAAAAACATGGTGCCGCTCAAGTAAGAGTTATACCAGCTGTTGGAGCTGAAAAATTCGCTCAATTTATTTATGATAAAGTAAATCCATTTATTCAAGAAGAAACTGATGGAAGAGTAAAAATTATAAGAGTAGAATTTAGAGAACATGGTAAAAACTCTGCTATATACGAGGCAGCATCTTCAAATGAAAAATTAGAATCAATTTTAAGTAATCTTAAAGATTTATAGTGAAAAGTATTACAGTATATTGGAGTAGAATAAATTTACCTCTTTTAACATCAAAAGATCTCCTTACTTACCAACCTTTTTCAGTTTATAAAAATATAAAAACTGAATTTAAAAAATATCCATCTTCATCTTTACTTGGGTATATCCAATGTCCTGCTTCTTACAATGAATTAAAAAATGTAATAGGAATAAGATCAGATCAAGATTATAATATAGAACTTAAAGAAGGTAATGAAAATTTACACCAACTTAATCGTGAGGGGCATATAAGTTTAAGATCTATAAATGAAAAGTTTTTTGATATTAATAGTAATTATATATTTTTTAGTGATCAACCTCTTGAAGTATCATTATTACCTGCTTATTTAGATCCTAATGATTTAACTAAAAATACTACATTATTAAGTGGTAAATATGATTGTGGGAAGTGGTTTAGACCTATAAGTCCCGCATATGTTTCTCATAAAAATATAATTAATATTAAAAGAGGAGATACTCTTTATTATTTAAAATTTAATACTAATAAAAAAATAAATTTAGTAAATTATCAATTTAATAATCAATTAGGAACATATTTAAATTCAACTATGGGTATAAAAAATTTTAAAAAATTCTTACCTTTAAAAACACTGTATAATCTATTTTTGGAAAAGAAATATAATAGTCGTATATTAAAAGAAATAAAAAATAATTTAACAGGTTATTAATGAAAATATCACACGAGGTACCAAAGGTTTTACTAAATAATAGTCGTGAATTTAATGATTATGATTATTGTTTACCTCATCTTTTAGATGAAGATGAATATTATAAAAATTTCTTCTATGAATCTAAAAAACAAGGTCGTTACATTATTATGGATAATTCACTTCATGAATTAGGTAAAGCATATAATCATGAAAGGTTACTACACTGGATAACTGAATTAGAACCAGATGAATTTATAGTACCAGATGTTTGGATGAAACAAGCCCAAACTTGTGCTCAAGCAAAATATTGGATACAATTTAAATATCCTAAAAAAACAAAGATAGTAGCTGTAGTACAAGGTGAAGATAAAATCAAAGCACATTTATGTGCTAGTTTAATTAGAGATTTAGGATATGATAAACTTTGTATATCTTATGGTGCAGATTGGTATGGTGATACTCCTTTAAATAAAGCTTTAGGTAGAATAAATTTTGTTAAAGAATTATTAAAAGATAAAAGATATAAAGATACTAAATTTCATTTGTTAGGTTGTGCAGTACCTCAAGAGTTTGGTTGGTATAGAAATGAATCTCAAATTGAATCAATAGATACTTCAAATCCTATAATGGCTGCTTTAGAAGGAATTCCTTATACAAAAAGTGGTTTAATAGAAAAACCAAAAGCAAATATGAATACTCACTTTGATATTGAACCTGAAAAAATTAATTATAATAAAATATTAAAAAACGTAAAAAGATTTAAAACAATTAATGGTTTATAATGGCAGAAATAATTAGACATATTAGTGGGATGTGTGGTGAACATTTTCACCCAAATATTTGGCACCTTTTATTAGGTGGAGTTGGGATATCAACTATTTTTTCTTATATTGCAATATATATAAAATGTAAATTTAAAGCGTTTGCCTATACGCTTAATAATACCTGGCAAAAATTAAAATAGATATAAAAATGGCAAAAAATGTCGTAGTATCCTTATCTGGAGGGATGGATTCCTCAACTTTATTACTTAGATGTTTATCTGAGTATGATAATGTAACAGCTTTATCTTTTGATTATGGTCAGAAGCATAGAGTAGAACTTGAAAGAGCTCAATCATTAATTAATTATGTTAATGAAAATGGGCAAAATGTAAATTATCAAGTTATTAAATTAGATGGTTTAGTAAATTTACTAGATTCAAATCTTGTAGAAGGAGGAAATGATGTACCGGAAGGTCATTATGAAGAAAAAAATATGGTTGCAACTGTAGTGCCTAATAGAAATAAAATATTTGCTTCTATTACACAAGCAGTAGCATTATCTATAGCAAATAAAACAGAAGAAACTTGTGATATTGCTTTAGGTATTCATGCTGGTGACCACGCAATCTACCCTGATTGTAGACAAGAATTTAGAGATGCTGATGATGCAGCATTTAGAATTGGTAACTGGAACTCAGAGACAGTGGGTTACTTTACACCTTATTTAGAAACAGATAAATTTGGAATATTACAAGATGGACAAATCCTTGTTAAGGACCTTGGAATTGATTTTGATGAAGTATATAGACGTACTAATACTTCTTATAAACCTTTCCCTAGCGGTAATAGCGATTATAAATCAGCGAGTTCAGTGGAAAGAATTGAAGCATTCATTAAATTGGGCATCAACGACCCTGTACAATATGAAGACGAAACTGGGCCGGTAGATTACGAAGTTGCAAGAAAACACGTTGAAAAATTACTTGCAGAATACTCAGAGTAATAATATTTATGGGTTATAAAATTGTAAAGTAAAAAATGTCAAAAGTAAATAAAGAAACTGGTAACCCACAAATTAACACAACTCGTGATAGTTTTAATGATAATGTACAAAAATTAAGTATATTAGGGAAAACTAAAAAGGTGCAATGGGGTGATATGAGAAGATATCGCACTATTTAAAAATTGCGGGGTGGAGCAGCAGGTAGCTCGCCGGGCTCATAACCCGGAGGTCGGAGGTTCAAGTCCTCCCCCCGCCACTACTATTTATTAGTAATTATGAATAAATTTATTTATGTAATATCGTTTATGCTCATTGGAATGAGTGTAAGCTGTGAGAAACAAGATTGGTTCTCACCTGAAGATGTTGACGCTTTAAAGGCAAGTTATCAAACTCAAATTAATGAGTTACAAGTTGCTAATATTGATCTAACAACTTCAGCTGCGGATCTTACTACTCAAGTAACGACTTTAACTACTACAGTTGAAACGTTACAAGCAGAAGTAACATCTTTGACAACATCAAACACTACATTATCCACTGAGAATACGGCGTTAACAGCTACTAATACAGCTAATACAACGACTATTGCAAGTTTAAATGATGATGTAACTGATTTGACTGCACAAGTAGCTACCTTAACAGGTAATATTGCTACATTGGATGCACAGATTGTAACTTTAAACACTACAATAACAAACTCTGGAGCTACTAATACTGACTTAACAAGTCAAATTACAACTTTAACAGCTAATGTTACTACATTAACTGCACAAGTTGCTACATTAGAAGCTGCTGCAGACGTTTTAGAAGCTGACGTACTAGCTATGAAGAATTTTAAATCAATTAGAGATAAATTAGACGTTATGGTTGCTGCAACTATTGCAGATGTTAACCTAAACAAAGCTATTGACTCTTTATCTATTGGTTTAACTTCTACAAGCATTACTCCATCAGTATTAAAAGGATTAGTAACTGCTGAAGCTAACTGGTTATTTAATAACGCAGTTACAAGTGGTACTACATCTATGACAACTTCAGCAACTACTTTTTATAATACATCTACAGATACAAATGTAGTTAATTATAGAACACTAGTTACTGAATTGACAGCTGCATGGAATGCTGCTAAAGAACCTACTTTACTTTTATGGTTTATTGAATTCGTTAAAGAATACGAGAACCTATAGTAAATTAGTTAAGATATAAGAAAGCCGCTTAAGTGCGGCTTTTTTTTAATATTTATAGATATAAATTTATATTAAATGGCTACATTAACTGGAAGAACCATAAAGTCGACTTACGATCAACTTTTACAATTAGAAGATACTTTAATTCAAGATGGTTTAGGAACTCATTCTTTAAGTGGTTCTTATAATCTTACCGGAAGTCAATTTATATCTGGTAATCTTCACATTAATGGTACAGCCTCTATTGATTATTTAGTTTCTTCCTATGAATCGTCTTCTATTATATATAGTTCTGGTTCAACAAAATTTGGTGATACTTTAGATGATACACATGAATTTACAGGAAGTGTTACAATTACAGGTTCTGCAAATAGTGAATATTGGAGTGGCTCATTTAGTGGCTCATTCCAAGGTTTAATAGATTCAGCCTCTAATTCTGAAAGAGCAGTTAGTGCTTCACAAGCAGATAATGCTAGTAGTGCTTCTATAGCTGCAGTTTCTACACAACTTAGTGTAACAGAAGAAGATAGTAGTGGAGCAGGACATTATATACTATTTTCTAATGGTTTAACAACAAGAACAGAAATAAAAACTAATAGTGGATTAGGATATGTTCCATCCACAGATACACTTTCAGCAACTAAATTTTTAGGTAATTTAGAGGGAACAGCATCAAATGCTGATACAGCATCTGTATTATTAGGTTCTGTAATATCAGCCTCATTTGCTGAAACAGCTTCCTTAGCTATTTCAACATCAGTAGTTAATATAACATCTGCTTCATTTGCAGACCAAGCAGATTCAGCATCAGTAGCAGCAAGAGCTACAACTTTAAGTTCTGATGCAACTGCATCAATAGCAGATAGAGCTACAACATCATCATTCGCAGATTTAGCAGGTACAATTAGATCAGGATTAACATCATCACATGCTGATAGGGCAACTTCATCTTCAATTGCTGATTTAGCTTCAACTTTAAGTTCCACAGCTACTGCTTCGTTTGCTGATATATCAACTCTATCAAGAGCTGGTTCAGGTTCATTTAGTGGTTCATTCCAAGGTAATGGTAAAGATTTAACTAATGTAGATGGGTATGTAGTTAACAATAATGCACAAGAAAGAGTAGTATTAGCAACATCTGAATCACAATCAGGTAGTGCAGCTACAAACCTAACATTTGATGGAACTACTTTAACAGTAGTAGGAAACATTAATACAGGACAAGGTGCTACAGAGGTTTATTTAATGAACCAAAATGTACAAACTGGAGATAGTGTAAGATTTAATGGATTAGGAGTTGGAACAGCACCATCAGGAGTAGCAGGAGCTATATTAGCAACAAATGATGTTGTAGCATTTGCTTCATCAGATGAAAGGTTAAAAGAAAATTTAGAACCAATCGGAAGTGCTACAGAAAAAGTAGGACAATTAACAGGTTATACTTTTGATTGGATACCAATGGAAGGAATTCATGTTCATAATGGACACGATGTAGGAGTTATAGCACAAGAAGTAGAAAAAGTCCTTCCTGAAATTGTAGAAGATAGAGGAAATGGATATAAAGCTGTTAAATATGAAAAACTTACAGCGTTACTTATACAGGCTGTTAATGAACAACAAAAACAAATTGAAGATTTAACAACTGAATTAG
>Ga0208767_1000991_pt1 | contig 22972 bp, 27 predicted proteins | sample VirMetDEL_Mar_21_FD_184514 | JGI IMG/M metagenome (GOLD analysis project Ga0208767, IMG submission 184514) | Aqueous microbial communities from the Delaware River and Bay under freshwater to marine salinity gradient to study organic matter... | ecosystem: Environmental > Aquatic > Marine >... | reverse complement strand
GTCTACTCTGCTTTGTTGGTACATTTGACGTTGCATTGCTTCCGCTCCGCGACGAGTTAACGGGTTATCAGCCATCATTTCTCCAAAAACAGCCCTTCGCCCTACTCCTGTATCTTCGTAAGCTTGTAAACGTTTAGGGCTAACCGATCTAATTGCCGCAGCCGGGGCAGCTTGTAACATTTCTCCGGCTGTTGACATACCTTTTTGAAAAAAGGGTCCGTAATAAGAAAATCCGTCGTCTATGCCTTTAGGTTTTCCAGACACTATATCCGAAAGCGACCTACCTTGTGGTTCACGCAAACCTGTATCTGGATTAAGCACGCCCTTATCTTTTACTGTTTTTCCTAAATCTAATATATCTCCAAACATCCCTCCTTGAACAAGAGTATTCATTTCACTTGTAACCATACTAGGAAAACTGGAAGAGCCTATAGCTCTTGCTACACCAGCTTGTGCCCTTTTTTTTACCCCTCCCGCTTTATTTAAAGCTCCTCTAACACCTTGTATGCCAGCTTTAGAGGCTATTCTAAGGACAGGAATTGCGCCTAATATATTCGCACCATCCATTAAATCTTTAGCTATCTCAGGGTTTTCTCTGGCTAACCTAACTATTGTTTTACCTGCTTCAGTTTCATTAAGCAGATAATTAACCCCCTTTTCAATTCCTTTTTTACCTGCCCCTTGAAGCAAAGCATCATCAATTGCACTTGCAGTAGCTTCTATTGGATAGGCTATGTAATCGCCTAACATTCCAGACACAGTTCCTGCTTGTCTTAGGTAAAGCCGGGGATCATCCCAATCTCTTTTCCCTTCTCTTTTCCAAGCACCAGAACGGGTTTCCCAAATGCTCTTGTTGTCAGCCATTAATCAATAATCTCGTTTTCTCTTAATTCTTTAATGAAGTTGTCACTGCCCATATTTTCTTCATAAAGTTCATCAAGAATATCATTGGCTGTGCCAGCTAAAATTAATAGACCAGCTTCCATAGCTTTTTTAGTTCCTTTAGAAGCTAATTGATCTGCTTTAATTAAACTATTAACATATTTTGGATTTGTAGCCGCTTTTGCCATTGCTGCTGGCAATCCAAAAATTGTTAAGGCACTTGCTCCGGCAGTAACTGTGTCCATAACTCCAGTTGTAAGACCCCCAAAAATTCCAGCCCCCGCCGCATATTCTTTAGCCCTCAAAAAAAGCGTAGCCAACCCAGCAGTAGGATTAGATGCTGCGTTTTCCATTAAATTTACAGTTCTTTTAAAACTTTCAAATTTAGGGCCTAAAATTGCTTTCATTCTTTTAGCTTCAGTAGGATTTTTAAGCTGTTTACTTATTTTTTTATAGCCATTTAAAGAAAAATTAGCAGTTCCTAAATCTGGAAAAATTTCAGACACATAAGATTGTCTTATTGAATCAGCAGCTTCACCAAAATTTTTAAAGGCTAATTTATTTCTTTCATTTTTAGGTATTAGGCGATACGCTTCATCAAGAGAACTCATTAATTTTTCTACTTCAGCAACTTTTCCTGATGATGCAAAAGTTTTTCCTATGCTAGTGTATAGCCCACGCCCTTTTGCCCCTTTTATAATGTTTTCGTTTATATCGGGAAGTAATTTTCCTTGGTGAAACGAATAAAAATTTTGTAATTTTCTGTATTCTGTTCCGGCTTGAGTACCAAATTTATTCATTTCTTTTGTAACTGTCTCTTGTAAAGATTTTTTAAATTCTGTTAAATCTCTTTCAAGTTGCGGGTTGTCTAAATTTTTTGATGCTTTATTAATTTCTTTATTAAGACGTTTTTCAAATTGTACTAAATAAATTCCAGTGCTTGTAGCACCGTCCCCTATGCCCTTTTTTAAATCTTGTATAATGCTTAAAGCAGCCTCATCTATTTGCGGTCTGCCTACCTCATCACCACTATCTCTAACGTGTTTATTTATAGCGTCTCGTAAAGTATCAAGTTTAAATTTTTTACCAGCAACAAGAGTTCCTATACGATCAAGTTCGTTTCCATAACTATCGTTTAAAGCTCGTTTTCCTGCTTGTAGAGTGCTATATATATTTTCTCCTATAACATCATTACTTAATCCTTGAGACCCAAAAGTAATTTTTTCAAGTCTATCTTGAACAACTTCTTTAATCTTTGAAGCGTTACTTTCAAAAATATTTTTAGATAGAAGACCAGTGCGTCCTAGTATTTCTTTTCCTATTTCATAATTACTAGCAATTCCTGTTTGAAAAGGTGTTAAACTTAAACCTTCTTTTGCTAAAATTTCTTGGGATTGAGCAACGCTTTGTCCCATACGACTTGAAATTTCTCTAGCTCCACTAGCTAATTCTTGTACAACTTGTTCTGCCGGAACTCCTTTTCCAAGTTTTACTTTAGCGGCTTCCCATAAAGGTTTTCCAATATATTTTCCTAATCCAAAAGTAGTTAAATCTATTCCTAAAGAAATTCCAGCTTCTGTTAAAACTCTTGCTATATCTATATCTCTATCTGACATTACATCAGAAACAGCAGACCCTCCTCCTGAACCAATAGCACCCCCTATCATAGTTCCAGCAACAGTACCTTTAGGTCCTCCGATACTTCCTATAGCCCCCCCTATTAAACTTCCTGCTATAGCTCCCGGAGTAGATGCATTTTTTTTCATGTACTCTTTTATAGCATTTTCTTGAGGGTACTGACGCACAGGGGTATAACCAATTTTTTGATAAAAATCGTCAAGAGGCATATTACTATAAAATTTACGATGTAAACTGTTAGCTAAGTCTTTATCCGTCATATCACTATATTGAGGATTATTAGCTCTAAATTCAGAAAGTTGCATAATTATTACTACCTAATATTTAAAGGGTCGTCTTGGGTCATACTGCCTACCCCAGTTTGTTGTAACTGTATGCTGAAATCTGTTAAATTTTTTCCAGCATTTTCGGAAGCAGACCACCAATCTCCTATTCTGATGGTTTGATCTATTTTGTCTAAGGCATTCTGAAGCAATCTTACGTTAGCTTTCTTAGATTTAGTCATCCCTGCCATTTTATTTACCAAAAATTTTAGATCAGCATCTGTAGGTCTGGCCCCTAACAGTTCTTTTAAAACTGCTAAAACTAAACCTCCGGTACGAGAATTAAGGTCTTCCTCATCTGCCGGAGCAGTACCAAATGCGTTTTTAAAAGCTAATATAGCAGAGGGAAGACCGCCAGTTCTAACTTTTTTAGCAAGCGCTAAAGCAATTTCAACATTACGTCTTCCCCGCCGGGCAACGACACCAGCGCCTATGTATTTATTTCGCGTATCTAAACGGTCTTCATTTTTCTTTTTATTTAAAGCTTCTTCAACAGCTAATTTTGTTTTTAGTTTTTCTTCTGATTTTCTAAGGTCTGATCCCAGTTGAAGTTTTTCTAAGGCTCTTTGTAACTTTATATCTCCTGTTTGACCAACATTATCATCAATAACTTGAAGTTCTGCGCCTTTACCCTCAGGTTCTGCGGGGCCTTTTGGATTTATATTAGCGTACACTGCTTTAGATTTGTTACCTACCGTCATCATTCTAGTAAAAAACTTTTCTCCGTTTTTATCTTGTATTAATTTAGTTTTGCCTAATTTACCTTCTGCTGATTTACCTTTTCCACCTTTTATATAATCAGCTTCAGCCATTAATTTAGCGTCGTCAAGAAATTTACGTGCTTCTTCAGGATACCCACGTTGCATAAGCAATGCGTAACCTTGTTTCATTTCTTCTTCGCTTATCATGCCATCATCAGCAACAAATTTGTTAAGCTCTGCTATAATCTCATTTTTGTCTGTTTCTCGTTTACGTGCTTTAGCTAACCGGGGGTCTTCTGTAATCATGTCGCCAGCACCAGCTAAGTCAAAACCGCTACGGATGCCCCCACGTAGGCTCTCTATGCCCTGTTGACGCGCACGTGCTACTAGAGAAGGCAAAAACCCTCCTCCTCTTGCATCTACCCCTGCTTGGCGAATACGTGCCTGACGTTCAGCTTCCATCATGCTACGAACATCACCTACGGTATCTCCACCAAATAACCCGGCAAACTGTTGCCGCATAGGTACTGGCCTAATTTTCGCCATCATCTAACTCCCTTAATAATACTATAATGTCCAATCATCATCGCCCCAATCAAATGCAAAACCATCATCACCTACTCCAGAAAAATCGCTGGCGTCTGTAGCGTCCCAATCCATATCAATTCCAGAATTAACAAAATCAGATATTACATTTGCTATATCTTGTTGTTGATTATACCCCACACCAGACCTATCTGCAATAGCACCAGCTTCATTTTGAATTGCTCCTGTTCCAAAATTACTAAACTCATTAAATGCATATTGATTTGAAACATTATTAGGACCAAATTCTTGAAATGAAAAAGGAGTTTCGTTAGTAAAACCTAACTTTCCAAAAGCGTCATCACTTAATTCATTTAAATTTTCAAAAACACCAGTTTTTATTGCATTATTTAAATTACCTGCTGTTATATAACCCATAGGAGTATTTATAAACTGATTAGGATTTTGATTAGCAATATCTGCTATAGCATTATCCATGTTTAAAACACCTCGTTGAGCGCCTCCTCCTCCTGCTGTTTCGTCTACAGTGTTCCAAGTCATAGTACCGCTTATTGGGTCTGCAAATATATCAGCATCTTTGGTTACATCAAAAGGATGATGCGCTCCAGCAGCGTGAGCCATCATACTAAATAAACCCAGAGGAGTAGAAAAAGGGTTTACCATTCCCATAAAACCCCGAACACCCATTCCTATAGCTTCCGCAGCTTTTTGCCCACCGGAAATGTAAGGATCATTAAATGTTTCTTTAAGTCTGCCACCGGGTCCAAATGATAATCTATCTATAAAACCTTTTCCTGTGCGATCTTGACCCATCAAGTTTATATCACCAAAAAGACCTTTTGATATTTTGTCAGTTGTTTCGCCTATAAAATTTGTAAATTTATCTAACGGGTTACTGGGTTTTTCAGTAGCAACAGAAACCTCCTCTAAAGAAGGTAACTCAGAAATGTTAAAATATGGAGCAATAAGTGCCCCTGATTCAGTTTCTACTGGAAATAGCCCCGGCCCAAAAGGTTCTTCGTTTCTTGGTGAACCAAGGGCAGAATTTATTGTTAATGTTCCGTCTGGCCCAAGATTGTCAAAACTATAACTAGTAGTTTGCCTATTATCCCTGTCTTGTTGCTGTTCTATAAATGATGATCTTCCTAACGGGTCTTCTCCAAAATAAGTATCAGCTAAAGATATTGGAGTTTGATTATTTTCTATATTTGTTGAATTAGTTGACAATGGAAATCCAGAGGCTGCTGATGCTACCTGATAACCTCTAAAGTCGTCATCAGTCCTGCCGTCGTCTTGCTCTGCTACAGGCCTACGGCGAGGCGGCAAAGGCACTACCTTTGTCTGACCAGTTTCAGTATCCTTAACCTCAATAACTCCTTGAGAGATTAAAAACCGCTTAAGAAACTCAGGAGTGTCATCATTTACAACAATAGCCATTTTAAAATTACCTGCCAGCTAATTTAGATAAATCAAGAGTAACATTATTACTGGTTTTTGGCTGTGGTCTAAATAACCCTGACACAGCTCCTGCAATATTGCCTAGAGTAGTTCCTCCGGCTCCTATTGTGTTAGCAAGGTTTTCTTCTGCTGCCGCTTGAGAAGCTAACCCTGAAGCAGCTATGCCTCCAAGAGTTCCTCCTATACCTCTTCCAACATTAGCATATTGAAGTGGTATATCAAGAAGTCCAGTAGCAGTACCAAGGTCTCCCTTTTCTCTACCTAACAAGGTAGAAATTAAGTTTTGTGCTTGAGTAAACGAATCAGCCCTTCTCTGGTTGTCTGCTGTTGCAAAAGAAGTTTCTAGGGCTTCTTGTTCTAAAGCGCCTCCACTACTTCCTAAACGTCCCTGAGCCAGCAGCCTTGTTTCCATATCTGTTCTTCGTAAGTCTCGTTCTTTATCTATTAAAGGCTGTCCTTGTTGGTAAAACAGATCAGCAGCAGCAAAAGGGTCCATAGCGGCATATTCACCTGCTTGGCCTCCAAACATACCTGATCGTATTAACGCTCCTTGGTATATATTTTGAAGTTCGGGAGATAATTCTAAAAGACCTGTTTTAGTGTCTTCATCAAACTGAGCCGTACCCCCTGCACCACCTACTCCAAAAGGCATTCCTGCGGATACAGCAGCAGCCGCATTATTTCTAATAGCATCTGCCTGTATTTTAGCAGCTTCTGTAGCTGCCTTAGCGTCTGCTTGAGACCCTAAGTATCCTAACCCTGCCTCAAAAAGGCCACCTAAAGCAGAAGTGGCTATATCGTCCCAAAAACCTGACATAATTTTACCTCGTTTTACCTTTTTTAGTTAATAGCGTTGTAGACACTAAACTCGAAAAGTCTCCCACAACTTCTGTAATCATTTTAAGTTTTAATACTTTACCCGTGCGAGACAGGGGTATTTTATAATCAGCAGGTCCTATTTTAGCCGCAAATTTAGATGTGCCATATAACGATGTAGCGTCTCCGTATAAAGCAGCTTCATCAGTTTCTGCTAGATTAAAAACTTTTCGTAGGGGGTTTGTTGAGTCATAATCAATAAATACCTGAAGTGTGGTAGAACACCCTCGACCCCCTGCGTAATTAAAAATAGCTTGTTTTAATATCTTACTGGTATTAGGTTCCTTAAAGTCTAGCCAAGGTGTAGACCATACATAGTTATACAAATTATTAGTAGTACTAAAACATTTAGACCCGTCCCATGTACCTCCAGCAGTGCTACAGGCACTAGAGCTACCGTTAGAAGCCGTAGTGTCTGTTATAGTTACATCGTAATAACCATCGTACATTGCTATAGTAGACGACAGGCCCATAATTAAATCACCACTAACGGTACTTACGCCACATAAAGGAGCATCTGAAAAATACCATGTAGTAATTTTAGGAATTGTTATTTTGTTAGAAGCAGAAAAGTCAAACACATACGCTAATTTATTAGCAGGAACCATAGTTACCACAAGGCCTTCTTCTTGGTGGTACACTGATTTAATTGTGGATAAATCTGCTGTCGATAAAAAGAAAGACAAGCTGTTTCTAACAGCAATAGATAAATCCGTAATAGGGGCTTTACCGTCCGTTTGTGTAATACGTCCTAAGGACTGTAGGCCTTCATAGCTCATAAACAACAGTTCTGCGCCTACATATACTATATTGTCTCGACCTGCTAACCCTACGCCCTGTATAAGCTCGTCTAGGACCATTGTAGCAGGGTTTGAAGCTCCGCTGTAAATAGCTATATTGTTTTTACCAAATATAATTAATTTATCCATAAGAGAACCAAATGCAACTATCTCATCTGATCCCCATACAGTTCTGAGGTCTAAAGACCCAGCAGCACCTCCAGTAAGTTTTTCTCCAATAAGGTTATCGGAATAAAAAACAGTACCGGGGTCTTCAGTGATGCCTCCGTACCACATACGTCCAAAGTTTCCTAAGGCACATGAGGGGTTAAAAGTAGTAACTCCCGCTGGCACATCGTATGTTTTTGTAAATGTTATTTGAACGCCATCACTTAACGATTGAGCGGAAGACAAAACTAAATTATTTTGATCCGACAAGGATGAAACGGTAACTGTTCCAGAAACACCTGAGCCAGTTACACGCATTCCAGCTTCAATTGTGCCTGAATTGCCATCAACTACTAATGTTGTTGTGCTACTGGTAGCTCCATTTACGTTGGCTGTTGCTACACTAGCAGGAATATCATCTCTATCGTACCAATTAGTTCCATCAAAATTAATTGGTTTATGCCCCGCTTGCACCCCCCAAAATTCGTTATTAAAATTAATCCACTGCCAATTAGAGTTTGAAATAGTCTGGGGAGACCCTGAAAATGACTGAGCCGTAAGAGTTTCTGGAGTAGTAGAGGTATCTCTTTTGTAAATAGCTGCCCCGGAACCTACATAATATTCTGTAGTTCGGTCAGATTTAACATACTCACCTATAGATTTAATTGGATTGGCTAAAGTTTTAGATACGGCTTTAATACCCTTACGTGGGCCTATGCGTCCTTGAAAATCAAAAACAACATTACTAGCTTCTGTAAGGTATTCAATAGGAAGAGTAGCTGCACTGCCTTGAGTATTTAGGCCAGCAACGCCCATACCGTCTAATCTAGTAGCTACTAAAGGTTTAGTTGGCATACCATACCGTCTCGTTTAATGTTCTGCTAGAGTCTTTGCTGATAAAATCAGCTAGTGTTTTTTCAAATCTTCCACCTGCAACAGAAGGTCCAGTTCCTCCGTCTTCTCCTCGTTCTGCAAGAGCTAACGAGTACGCTCCTAATATTACAGGTTGCTCAGGAACCGTAAGAGAATCAGTTGCTTCGCTTAAGTCATCTTGAGGAATAACTAAATGTATTTTAATAGAATGCACACCGTCAGGAGTAGGATAAAAAGAAATATTATTGCCGTTTAATCTATAGTACAAAGCATTTCCGTTTTGTGTAGTTCCTACATATGTAAAATTATAAAAGTCTGCATCAGACATTTGAGGAATTACATAGTCGTTTGTATCGTCAATTACCTGTAATACTGTAGACCTGTTTGTAGCAGAAGGTATAGCATAAGTTGCTGTACCTGCGCTGGTTGTTACAGTTTGTAAACTTCTTAAAAAACTCCAAGACCAAGCGTCCTCAACTATTTGTTTTGCTTCATTAACAAAATCACCTATAAGCTTTTGATAATCATCTGCATCAGAGTCAGGAAGAGCGCCTATCCACTCCGCTGTTATTGTTTCTTCTCTTAGCCTTCTTAAAACTTTATTAATAATTGTCCTATAAGCCATTAGGTATTATCCTCATTTAAAAACAATTCTTTTTCTGCTACTCTTCTGCGAAGTAATCCTGCTACGGGTCTTCCACCTGCAAACTTCCATCTTAAAAACTCATCTGCACAGCCTAAATAATCTTTACGATTTAACTTCATTCTAGCCGTGCTTCGTTGAAAAGCCCCAGACCCTACATTGTATATAAAACTGCATAACGCTGAAAATTGGTTTGCTGTTAAAGGAACTTTTACTAGACGAGATATATAATTTTCAGTATTTCTTAAATCTCTGTGCATTAAAGATACCGCATCTTCTTCAGAAATTATTGGGTGGCTTTCTGTTACCCTTTTACCATCTATTCCATATATTGATCCAAAACCTATTGTCCATATTCCAGCTACATCTTTATACGGTTTGTTAGAAAAACCTTCAAAATCTCTAAGTAGATTAATTCCTTTTTTATTTATTATCACTTCGACCACTTGCTGACGAGTCTCTGACCAAACCAAAAACTTATGATAACACTGAAAATTCCGACTATCTCGTCTGACCACAGGCTCTTGAAAATTTCCTGACTGATCATATCGAATGCCGAAAGAAAAGTAAGCAATACAAACTCCAAAAAGAAAAAGTAGGTAATGAGCGGCCTTACTGTAGCGGAAAGATTTACAACCCATTGACTTGCCCTCTTGGTTTGTTCATCTACATTTTTATGTATGGCTACGTTAGCCTCTCCTACGCTAACTATTACTGCTTCATCTCTGCGATCCTGAGATTGTTGAGCCATTAACTTTAGCTCATGTTCTTTATCTCGCTGGTCTTGTTTTGCATCCATAAACATTTTAAACAGACCGGGGCCTGTAGAGGTAACAAATCCAAGAACTGACCCAACAAGACTAAGCATTTATTTCTTCCTTTTTAATTTCTTCTTTTTCTTCTTCAAGTTCAAATTTAAATTCTAGAGGCATACACATTCCAGACCAGCTTAAAATTTCTCCAGATTTCTGTTGAGCATTAAAATCTTCAGCTATAGATTCGTGAGTAGGACAAGCAGGAACTTCCATTAACGTATGACGCATGGACATATCAAGGTCCATAATAATAATAAGAAGAAAAAATTTCATCATGGGTGTGAGCCGTTGTGCATCTTATGTTGCCTATCTATTTCTTTTTCTAAATGCTGTATTGATACTTCCATTTTAGCTACTTGTTTATTATGATTAGCCAAAGCAGAAACTGAATTAATTTCAGCCAATGTTTTTACTTTTGATGCTACTACTTCATACCCGCTTTCTAAACTATCTATTCGTTTATCTATTTCTCTAAGTCTTTTTTCTACATCAACTAGGGATTCTAGTATTGCTTTAATCTGCATTTTACCTACGGCTGCTGCACCTGCTACAGAAAATATAATACCGCCTAAAGTAATTAAAAACTTTATATCAACTGCACCCTCCATTATTGACTATCTTTCAAGTGCAAAAGTAAAAAGACTCCTCCAGCAATAAAGCCAATTAAAAAAATACCCTTTAAAGTTTCTACCGCTGTCTTTACCCAAAAAGACTTTTCTTGTTCTGCTTTTCTTTGAGCTTCTTCACGTTTTTCACGTTGTTTCTTATGCTTTTCGGCTATACGTTTAGAGCGTTCTAGTTCAATTTTTTTAAACGTACCTTTGCCCCACTTGTTGTCTATTTCTCTTTCAAGACTTTTTAAGTTACGAGCAATTTGTTCCTTTTCTAAAACGTCAGCAGCTACGGAACCAAGAGAAGTATCGTCATCAAAAGCCTCATCACCTTCTTTTGCACGTATGTTAATTATCTGTTGTGTGCGGCTTTTAGGCTTACCCTTAGCTTCTGGTTTTTGTTCTGCCTCCTGTGCAGTAAATAAATCGTCTAAACCCTTTGCAATATCCTTAACGTGCTTTGCGCTTTTTACTAGCGTTCTCGTTGTGGCTATGGCAGTTGCTATAGTAACCGGGTCCATTAGTCCCTACCCATCCACTTTTTTACAGTAGAACTTTCCCATATTCGTATAGAAAGCCATACAATAGTAAATAAAGCAGCAATATCAGGTAAAAGCGAAAACCAACTACCCAATCCTCCTGCCACAGCAGCAACATCCATTGTGTTTTTTAAATCCATAATCTTTTAAAAATTATGAAGGCTCAGAAGGCCATTTTAAATCTTCAAAAAATTTGTCAGCAACAACATCAGAGTCCGTCAAATCTTTTGTGATGTCGCGGAGAGCTTGCCTGTAACTTTTCCATTCGTCGGACATTGTTATATCTGAACTTGCTCTCCAATCCGTGACCTCAAGCAATCGATTTCTACGCCGTCTTAGTTCTTCCCAAGCACGAATGGGTTTTTCTTTTTCGTTGGCTTCAGCCGTAGCAACACATTCATCTATCTCAGCTTCGGTAAGCGGTACGCGCTCAGAATTAACCATCTTATGAGTGAACTGTGATCGATCTACCATTTTAACTCTCCTTCAATCCGTAAAGGGTTACAGTACCCTCATCTAAGTTAGTGCCCCCGCTGCCAGCAGTGATCTCAAAGGCAGTATTATAATTTGTCGCAACTACGTGATAACTGCCATTAATGTGTGATTGATACGCTGAACCGGCAGTAGTGTTGTACGCACCTGAATACCAGTAACAAACTTCGTCCATATTATCGCCAGCTTTAGTTGTCACATGAATTGTTGCGTTAAATTTGCTTCCAGAATTGTTCCAGTTATCAACAGCTAAATGAGCAAACGCATCAGGAGCCGCACCTCTCGAAAACGTATGACCATTGCGTCCACCGCCGTGGTTGTAGCCGTAGTTTTGGTTAGTAAAAGTAGTGCCGTTATCGTTTGACCAACGCATGCCGATGTAGTCCGTACTGACAGTATGAAGGTCTCTAATCCATATCATCCAATTAGAATATGCTGTTTGATCAAAATTAACGACAAGTGAGCTTACTGAGCTTGAAATAACACTTTTGCTAATGAAGACAAGATCACTTGCGTCTATACCGGTCAACGCCGCGCCTGACATAGCAGGCAGTGCTTCTGAACTATCCAGCATTCGAGGGTCTAGTGTTCTTTGGGTCATGCGTTGGGCCTCCGAAATAGAGCAATGCTGCCACCGTTAAAAGTTGTTCCAGCAGTTTCATCTAATTTAATTGAATTGTCCGCTTGGGCAGTTTCAAGGTATCCGCCAAATATGTTCATGGTTTCAACGCCACCGTTCTGTTCAGCAATCATAATTCCCCATAGGCTTGTGAACACTGAAGAGTTTGCAAGGTCGTAAATTTCAACGTATCCGTTTCGAGGCGTAGATCCATTCATTGAATTGCCAAGAGTAATGTGCGCCTGACCAGACCCATCGTTTCCAGCGTACCCTGCGGCCGATTGTTCAAAAACTGCATACTGAGTTTGGTAATTTGCCGTCGCGTACGTTGGCGTCCCGCCTGTGCCAAACTGCATTATCATTTGTGTGTCAGCCGCGCAGGTGACATTTCGGAATTGAAGGCGGTAATCGTAATTTCCAGACAAACTTTCAAATTCAACCGAAGCCCCGCTAGCATTTGTACTACTTACAAATTCAAAACCACCACCCGAAACAGTACCCCAAGTTGGATTGGCCCCTGTTCCTTGTGTCTTTAAAAACTGGCCTGACGTGCCAGCCGGTAATCTGGCCCAAGTACTACTGTCGCGGTACAAAATGTCACCTTGTGCTTGGCTAGTAAATGAAAGCGCATCAAAGTTTACAGTCCCTGCGCCGGGAGTAGTAACTGATCCAAGATCATACAGTACTGCACTTATAACCTCTACACCACTAGCGACACTAGATGTAGTAGTAACAGTAGTCCCACTTACTGTGTAGTCAGTTCCAGCTAATTGTAGAACACCACCTATAGTAAGTAAAGTTGCATTGGTTGTACTAGGAACATCTAAAGTAAATGATGTGCCGCCGCCGGTTCCGTGGTTCTTCCAGCTTGGATTATAGGGCTGAAGATTTTTAAATAAGCCGCTCATAGCTTTGCCCTTTCAGTTGCGATTTCAGCTTCCTTGTTTTTTAGCCAATCGCTGTCAGTGCCTAAAATTGCTTCGCGGATACGTCTTTGGGTTATTTCACCCTCAAGCTGATTTATTTTTTGTTGCGGCGTAAGGTTAGGCGCAACCAGCTTTACGACCTTGCCGTCTTTGTAACTGTCACGTTGTGTGGTATCATCATCAACCTCAACCCAAACAAGAGATGGATGAACCTCAAATTCTTTTCCATCGTCTACAATGTCGCAAATTCGCGTTCCTTGGATAAGAGCTTTTTTCATTACTTAAACTCCTCGACAATTACAATGCCATCGGTGCCGTTACCGCCAGCAGCATTAGACTGATGCCTACCAGAACCGCCGCCGCCATAACCTTTACCATCCCACGCAGCAGTTTGGTATGAGCCAACGCCGCCAAACCCGTGGGTCGAAGCGCCCCCCATTCCAAGAAAATGTGCGCCTGAGTTCCATGAGGAATAATGACCCCCCTCGCCTTGGATGTTAAAATCCCCACCAGATCCTGCACCGCCAACAGCACTAACGTCAGGGTTTTCAGTCGCTTGACCGCCACCTCCTCCTGTCGCGGAACAATGAGATCCAAAAGACGATGTTCCGCCAGCCGCTCCATCAGCGGTTGTACTGTCTGCGCCACCCGCCCCTATGGTAACTGTCTCTGAACTGATACTACTAACATCAATAAATTTAACGGCTGTGCCGCCTCCAGCACCACCACCAGCTGAGACATTATTAACCTCTCCACCACCACCGCCGCCGCCACCTACGACTGTGACTTTTACTTTGGTTATGCCCGAGGGTTTGGTCCAAGTGCCAGACGAGGTAAAAACCTGCATCGACTCCATACCACCGCCAAGGGTAACAGCATCCGAAATTTTAGCGGCGGTTACAGCATCGTCTGCAATGTCAGCCGTGTTAATTTCTAAAGCGCCCTCGGTGCCGCTGAAAAGCTTGCTCATTACGTTTGCACCAGATAAGACAGCGTAGCGTCCAGTTTATTAGCAACACTGCCTTTAATTTGAAGATTGTCGCTTGTGTTTAAAACAACTTTTCCAGCTAGTACGTCTAGTGTGTCTTTTGAAGGGATTGAAAAATCTTTAACAATGTACCCATCATCACCGCTAGTGCGGTCAATATAAACTTCAACATCTACTGCTGCTGTGTGGTGATTGCAAATTGTAATTCCAATCATTGTAATTGTTTCGCCGCTCCCAGCGGTCAACGCAGTAGCGAGAGAGTTTGTTACATCGTAGCTTTTTCCTGTAAGCGTGTCTGCCATGTTAGCCTCCTAATGCCAATGCTAGTCCAACGCCTACTCCCGCTGAACCTGCTTCCCACTGTGATCCACTATATATTAAAGCTTGACCAGTAGCGGGACTTGAAATGTTTGTGTCCGTAAGACCTGCTAATGAAGTAGCGGCTGGTTCTACTAACGTCCATGCTATAGCAGTTGTATCTAAAGTTCCACCTTCGTTAGAAGTACATAGGTAAATTTTATCTGCGTTAGCCGTGCCTTCTGTAACAACAATAAGTGAGCCGGGATGCTCATCATATGTATCAAATAGATCATCTCGCGCCGGAGAAGACCCTACAACATAAATTCCGTTTTCCTCTGCATTTGATTGATTTTTTACAAGAACAAGATCGTTAGTAGCAAGTGTAACACCATCTAAAGTATCTCCGTTATTTAATGCAGTTCCAATAGTTATATTACCTGTAGTAGCAGCAGTAACAATTGTTCTTTTAGCTATACCTGCAAATAGATCATCTACATAAGTTTTATTAACAAGATGGTTAGCGTTTGAAGGGGCGGTAGCAGCCGTCACGTTAGAAGAAAAAGAACCTGTTGTAGCAGAAAGAGCGGCAGGAGTAGTTCCTCCAAGAATACCATCTACGTTTCCTGTTACTGCGCCTGTATGGGTGCCAGCAGTGTTTCCAGTTACGTTGCCGGTAATATTTCCTACAAACCCTGTATTTGCTGTAATAGTTGTGCCTGTAACAGCCGCTGGAGTGTTAGCCCCTAAAATACCATCTACATTAGTTGTAGTTAACGTAGTTATCGTTTGAGACGTAGCAGTACCGCCTACAGCACCGTTAATTGTAGGTGCGGTTAATGTTTTATTTGTAAGAGTAGTAGTACCGGAGTCTACATAAGCTTTAATAGATTGCTGAGTAGCTAAAGCAGTAGCAGAATTTGAAGCCATGTTGTCTTCATCTTTTACCGCTGTTCCAGACACACTGTTATTTATAATAGGGTTAATAAGTGTTTGCCCGGTGGTAGTTCCGCTAGTCGTATCCATTTTAGAGTTAATAGCGGTTTGAATAGCTAAGACTTCAGTGTTAAAATCTGCACCACTAATGATCTTTTCAGGATCAGAACTAGAAAGCCCGTCTTTGCCTGACCAAGTTACTTGTGGTGTGTAGTTACTCATGCTTTAAACTCCCGTTAGGATTTGCGTTTTTTCTTTTTTGGAAAATTAGCTTTCATGTTTGCGTAAGCTTTTGCTGATATTGTGCTTTTTGCTTTTGAACGAGAAGTGCCAGCTTTTCGTCTTTTATTAATATTGTGGTAAAGGCCTTTTTGAGCCATTTTAAGCCCCTCTTAACTCTTGTTTCCAACGAACAAGATTACGCTTTTTACTTTTTTTAGAGTATTCTTTTTTCTTTTTAGGTTTAACAGTTTTACCTGCAACTCGCATTTTAATAGGTTTCATTATACACTAGCCCTTACGCCATTTCCTAAGACTTCATGCTCATTAGCCCACCTGTCCTGAGGAAGCGTTAAAATTAATGATGGTTTAGATAAAGAGTGCTTTGATTTATGCCCACAAACAAGACACTTTGTTGCAGATTTTCTATCAGAAATTTTTCTAAATTCTACTTGAGTGTGGGAACAATTATCACAAGTATAATTATAATTAGGCATTAAATAACTCCGTAGAAGTATGGGGTCCCTAGAATTTCTAAGGACCCCTATACTACTTAGGTGGCGGGTACAACGAAGGAAATAGCGGCATCATTCCGCAATTCGCCTACGCCATACAACGTATCAGCAGTAAACAAGTCACCAAGGTATTCTTGTTTATACTGGGTTTGTGAACGAACACCAAGCTGCGTGATAAGAGCCAACGCATCTTTGTGAGTCATTACACCAACGCGCTGCGCTCCGCTGTTAAGGCTGGGGCAGTTGGTTGAGACATAGACATCCATGCCATAAATGCTGCCGATTTTTCCAGTCTTAATAGCTTCACCATTGCCGATGTACTGTTGCTCAGTAAACCTGTTAATAGCCAACATGTCGTTAAAGGCTACCGGAGGAATAACAATGCAACGGCTGTCCATTGGCACATCAGCATTATCCAACGTCAGGATCATCTTACGAATACCTGCATCAGTAATGTCTGTAGCGTTTGAGGAGTTACCGGTGTACAATGTCGTGCCGTTTCCTCCAATGACAGCTTTTTCCCACAAAGAGGAACCTGAGCCACCTACAACACCGCCTTGCACTCCTTCAAAGAGAGCAAAAATATCGTTGTCAACTTGAGTTGCCAAAGCATAACCAGCATCGTCCGTATAAAAACGACGGAGGCTGGAAAGTGCTTGGGTTTCAACAATGTCTTCAATAACTACGGAATATTCGTAGTGCTTGTTGATGCTCAAGTTAACCGTGTTGTGGGTATCGCCTTGCAGCGTAACTTGCGTGTTAGCCGCTTTAGCGTTAGCTGACCCACGGACAGGGGCTGGGATGTGAATCGTGTCGCCCTTTTTGCCATTGTGGTTAATGTTTGTGACGATGTTACCAAGAACAAGATTTTTCTTGTATCCAGCGATAACTTCGTCGGACCACAACTCAGGAATAAAATTCGCTGCCGTTGTGACCGTTTGCTGGTTTGTACCTAAAGCCATGATTAGCTCCTTTTTTCTTTATAGGTTTTTATTTAACCCTCCCGTCTGCGTAAGCCTGAAGAATTTCATCTTGCAAACTATCGTAGCGTTGAGGATCGTTAGTACGAAGTCTGATTAGATCAGCTCTACGGTAGATTTTCTTACCGGCTGTGGATTCTGAAGAAGTCCTAGATACGCCTTGCCCTGCTTTTAATGCTTGGTCTCTTTTTGTTTGTTTAACTGTTTCTGCTTCGCTAGTATTGTTTATCAACGATCTTTCTTTCCAGTTTCCTATAAGCTCTCTCGCTGAATCAATATCGTAGTTATGAGCATTAACATATAATTGTGTGCGTACCGGGCTTGCTTGAACCCACTCCTGAAACTTTTGGTCTTGAACAACCTCAAGATAATCAGGATGTTCAGCTTTAAGTTGTTGAGTTGTAGCGGCAGCGGCTTGGGCTGCTTGCTGCTCTTCAAACTGACGGAACTTTGGATGATTTTCGATGGCTTGACTAACGGCTTTGTTAGGGTCCTCAAAAAAATCTAGGTCATCCTCTTCCTGAACTTCTGTTCCGTTTTGACTAGTGGTAAGTTGTTGCTGTAAAATACCATCAGTTAATTGCCTAAGTTCGCCTATTTCCTGCCCTTTCCTACCCAACTCTTTTTCCAGATTTTCATAGGAAGAAATAATATCTTCCATTGATTTGCCTTTAAATTTATCGGGTACTTCAGATGCTTGTTCTTGAGGTTGTTCCTGTGGAGCCTCTTCTTTAATGTCAGAAAATTGAGCGGCTTGCTCAGGGGTTTCTGGGGTTTCTTCAACAACTACACTATCCATATTACTAATCCTCCGTCTATAAAGATTATGGAGTTAAACTTGTTGGAGTTAGGTTTTAATCTAATTGATCCAACGCTAATTTGGTAGTTTCTTCTAAATTAATTATCATATTTAGAATATCTACCTGCCCTTTTCTTAAATAAAGGGTCTTCTCGTCGTCTATTGTTTGAATATTTTCTAGTGATTGAGCCATTGAGGTTAACTCTTCTTTAAAGAGGTCCCAAGCTTCGCTAGAAAATAATTCTAGACGTTTCTCTAAAATTTCGTTGTCTGTCAATTTAGTTGCTCTTTACGTGCTTTTGCTAAATTGAGTATTGTTTCAGACTGAAGATGCTCTACTTCGGGCATGTTTCTCATGGTTTCTGATTGAATGTTTTGTATCTCTGTCTTCATCTTTTCAATCTTAGCCATCTTTTCAGTCAACTGCATTTGCTTTTCTACAAACGCTTCTTCAGACTGAGTGCCTTGTATTTCTGATTGTATCTTAGCTGCCTGAGCCAGTTCTTTAGTGGCTCCTGCTTTCATTTCTTCAATTTCAACTTGCAGTTTCATAAGCTGCATTTGTTGCGCGGCTTGCTGTAGCTGCTGTGCCTGTGGGTCAGGCTGCATCATTTGGGCTATAGCTGCCTTCATATCGTCTCTGTTTGCCAAAGAACTGTTTTCAAAAATGCCCATAAGAAGCATAGCAAACGGCATAGAACCTTGTTGGGTTAGAGACAACAACTGGATCATTTGAGTCATCTCTAGTTCTTTTGCCATTATGCCCATTGTAGAGTATGCTACAAACTCATAATCTCCAGCAGGATAACGCTCTGGGGCAAATTGTATATATCTCCAGCATGACTTTTTTATCAAAGGAATTAAAAAGTTTTCCTGAAAATTCATTATTGTTCGTTTTTGACGTTTAATAGAGGCTGCTTGAAGCATAGACATGCCAGAAGCTGTGTTGTTTCGGGGGTTAGAAAAGTTACTGGTAGCTGTATCCATTGCTCCAGTGCCCATCTGAACCATACGTTCTAGTTCACTAGCTTCTGTAAACGTAGAATTAGCTACCTGACCAAAGTTTAGGGGGTACAAAGTAGTACGAGGATCACCGTTTGTAAGAATAGTCTTACCGGCTTTGACCTCAAACTTGACGCCCCTTGGGAGCCTTGTTGCATCAACCCCCATCATAGGATGGGTTGTAAGAGCTAGAGCATCTATTCTTGCACGTAACTCAGCATCAAGAGCCTTTTGCGGATTGTAGCCTTTTTCGGCTATTCCTCTGCCCCAAAACTTGTTAGGTACACGATCCATCTGAAACGACACAAAAGGCCTGTCTTCCATTAGGAAAGGATTTTCTGCTGCTTTTAAAACTGTGTAATCATTTGCAATAATTACGACAGCCTCTACTAGTTCATCTTCGTCGTAGTCAAAATCATCGCCCATCATACCCATTTCGGTATTATTGGCTTCTAAGTATTTTTTAGGAACTCTACCCCAATACTCTGTAATTTTAACCTTGTCGTCGTCACTAGCATTAAACCCGTCTTCTTCTTCAAACCCTAAATCTGCTTTATCATAGCTTCCTACAGGCTTGTCCTCATAAATACCGTTTTTTATGCCCTCTATAATTTCATATTTAGGCTTAACTACTACCTGAGCAACTCCTAAAGCTTCATCTATTGAAGTTGCGGCAGGATCAATAGCAAACTCTTTAGGTGTTAACGAATCAATCCTAACTGTTGTTTTGTCCTCTTCGTAGACTACTGTGTCTGTAGTTAAAGTGTCTGGAATAGGAGATTCCTGAGGCTTTTTTACTTTTTCCTCGTCTACGTTTATTTTAGCAATACCTGTACCGTAAATAGCAGCATTTAACAGACACTCTACAATAGCGTCTTTTACTTTTGCTCTCTGAAGGTCTTCTTGGAGGTTCATACGGATTACTTTAACGTCCGTAGGGTCTTGATCCCCTATATTGTCGCGCAGATCAAACCACTTTTCTTGTCCAAAAATAGCTTCTTCTAGCTCCGCTACAGTTGCTTCAATTGCCTGTTGTGTCGCTGGAGCAATCAATTTAGAGTTTTCAGAGGAGCGTGTTTTGTCCTCATGGGACCAAATACCTCTCCAAATCCTGTAATATTCGTCCCATTTGGACAAATAGGTAGTGTTTCTGTGATCCTCCCACATTTCCACTTTACTGCACACCCATGAGCTTAAAGCGGCTTGAGGGTCATTATATGCGATACTTTTAGTATCCAGAGACATTATCAGTTGGTTCCCATTCTTCTAAGTCTATAGACTGTGCAAAATCTGCTACAGAAACTTGATCTATGTACGCCAGAGAATCCAGCAAGTCATCGTGAGATAAAGGGCTTGGAAAGTCTAACATTTGTCCTACAAAATCTTTATTCCAATGAGCTTTTCGCAGTTTTATCTTTCCGTGTTCTAAACGTCCCTGCAAAGCCCAAACTATTCTGTCTTGTTTTCTCTTTCCACCGTGAGTAACGTCTGTTATGTTTACCCAACGGCCTCTCATTCTCATTTCGTCTTCTATGTAGGGCATTATAGCGTTTTTTAACGCCCCTGCTTCAATTCCTACTGTAGTTGCCTGTACATCTTCGGCGGCATCCAGTATTTTAGAGGCAGTTTCTTTAATTCCCCACCTTCCGTGCAAAATATCTTTAACCAGCCACTCATCTTGTGATATTTTTACAACAGATATAGCAGTTTCGTCTAATCTAGAGCTTTTTAGCCCCCGATCTTTCTGAGCTTTTTCAAACCCCGCCGGATCGACTGAAATAACATAGTGGCCGTGGTTTTGACTTTTGATATCATCAAATTCATCATCATCCACATACTGTACCCACTCTTCCTTAAAAATTCCACCAGTAAAGGACTCAAAAGTCGCCTCAAATTCTTGACGAAAAGCTTGGGTAGACATCGATCCCCTAGCTGCTTCAATTTCCTTAGGGTCCAAAAAAGGATTGTCAGTAGAATTGAACTGAAACGCTTCCCACTCTTCTGCATTTTCTTCCTTTTGTGCGTCCAGCCATAAATCGTAGAAGTGATTTTTACCTGCCGGAGTTCCTATAAATAATGCCCCACCTTTTATATCTGCCAGTGTGGGCCTTAGGATCATTTCCCAGACTTCTTGCTTCATAGAGGCATACTCGTCCATGACGACATATGCAAGTCCTACGCCCCTTAGAGTATCTGGTCTGTCGGACCCCTTTAAATAAATTTTACGGTCATTTATAAGAGTTAAAGTAGCAGTGTTTTCGTGCGCTGCCTTTATAACGTCTTTACCGACCGTTTTTAAAATAGACCAAAGAATATCTTTGGCTTGTTGAAACGTAGGTGCAACGTAAAATACATCTTTAGAGGTACTTTGGAGGGCCTTAATAATTAAAACCCACGCTGCTAAGTAACTTTTACCAAATCGCCGACCACAGGAGGCCACTTTAAAACGCTTGTCGGACGTAAATATTTCCATTTGTGCGTCATGAAGAGTGACATTTAAATCAGTCATTTTTCTCTTCGTATTCGGCTTCTATGGTCTTAAATTCTTCTTCTTCTTGTTTTTCGATTGCCTTTACGGATTCGACTATAATGTTAATTCCTAAATCTTGGTGATCGTGAGTTATCTCAACGGCCTTTGAAGTAGGTATAATGCGGTCCATGCACATTTTAAGGCAATGCCTGTCTCCGTCTAGTGCCATGTCTATTACCTTTTGAACTATTTCTGGTCCTTTGTTGGACATTAGTTCTCTAGATAACTTGGTGTACTTGTTAAGAGACCCCTTCTTTCTACCTTCTGGGTTTAGGGGAGGCATTCCTTTGTATAAATTTGGATTGCCTCGTTTCCTTTTTACAGGAGGTGAGCCGGAATCATCTGAAGAAGACATAAACACTTTCCTTTATCTTTTTCCTTTCGCCGTCAACATAGTTGACCTAACAAAAGGGAGACAAAACAGTAACTTAAGTGGTCTTAAGTAGTCAAGTTTGTTGTTTAAAATGAACAAATCTTAAAGGTCGTACTTTGGTTACTTAAGTTATACGAAATATTCAACCTAATATAACATATTATAGCATATATTTTCATAGTTGTCAAACTTGAGTGGTTATCTTCTTAGGTACATCGCCAGATTCTACCTCCTGTCAAGCGTTATTTTTACATTTAGTTTAATATTTATATAATTTTAGGGGTCCAAATTGCTTCTCATGTGGTCCTGAGTGTGTCGCAATAATTATGACGACCCGTTGGGGCCCCCCGGCCTTCTTATGTGACAAAAATACCACACAAGTTGCTCAAGTGTCACAGTGTTGCAGACCAGCAACAGTGTTGCCAAAGTGCAACAGTGGTGTGTTGCTTAAATACCACACAAGTTGCATAAATACCACACAAGATTTCTTTGGAAATCTTAAGAAGTTGGCACGGTAATTGCATTAAGCAAACAATGTGCCAAAGTGGTCTTGTGAAAAACTAAAGAAGTAAGAATATATGATCATGGTCTGTAGGGCATTTTAAGGGCCATACAGAAGCATTAGCCATTGGCAAGTGGTTTACTACCTAAAACCCCAACTTGCGAATTCGTGACATATTTGTCACACTATAAAAAAAACGACAATAAGGGGGTTGACGCAATTTAGGGGTGATATTATATTGAGTGCCTCAACAACACAGCAACAAGGAATTACATCATGACGACATCAAGAAATAAAAAGCTTCGCGGTTCGGTCTATTGGAGCGGATCGTTAGGGCCAGAAAAACAGAAGCAATTGAAGGCCTTAAACGCATTGACCACCTCAGAGATGGATGACCAGCAATGGAAATTGTTCTGTGATCAATGGGTTAAAGAATACGCAGATGCTTATATGCAGGAATGCGACCTAAGCCGGAAAGATGCTAGAACATTGGCTGAATTAAAGTTTGAAGATTGCGTAGGGCAGGAAGGATTTACACGGCGGGATGAAGATGTAAGACGCGCCCGTGGTGATTATACCGAAAGCCGTTACGATTTACTCAACGACCAAGCCGTTTATGGCTAAACCACAGGGGAGGCTTTAGGGTCTCCCCAACAACCCTAGAAAAGAGGAATTACATCATGACTGTTAAACGTAAAATCATTGGCGCTTTAGGCCTCATTAAGATCAACATCGTCAATTGGGCTGTATGCAACATGACCCCTTTAGTCCCCATTAGCGATACCGTTGAGACGTGGACAACCTCCCGCGCGGAGGCACGGCGGCAACGTCGGTTACGTATGCGGAAGGGTAAATCGACGATGGTTAACCGCATAGCGGATTGGATTGTCGCTCAATAGTGGTTCTTACAATGGGGTCTTATGACAACATGAGACCCCATAA
>Ga0208767_1000990_pt1 | contig 22994 bp, 42 predicted proteins | sample VirMetDEL_Mar_21_FD_184514 | JGI IMG/M metagenome (GOLD analysis project Ga0208767, IMG submission 184514) | Aqueous microbial communities from the Delaware River and Bay under freshwater to marine salinity gradient to study organic matter... | ecosystem: Environmental > Aquatic > Marine >... | reverse complement strand
TGTACCAACAGATGAAGAAGCTATATATTCTAGTGGTACTGCAAGAGCACCAGATATGCAACTTGCAGTAGACATTGCAATTATGAACGCAAAGACAGTTCTTGCAGATAGAATAAATGGTAAGTTGTCTAGTATGACTAAAACATTTGTTGCAAAGATTGGTTCAAGTGACTTAGATACAAGTGTCTTATCTGAGATTGAGAAAACATCTAAGAATATAGTCGCAGAAGTAGATGTTGCTGGTTACAAAGTTGATAAGAGTGATATCACTCAAGATGGTACACAATACAGAGCATATGTATTACTTGAATACAGTAACGAAGAAGCCATTAAGATTATGATGAATAGAATGAGAAAAGATAGAATGGTCTATTCAAGATTAAGGTCTACTGAGGCTTGGAAAGAACTTGAAAACCAAGTAGACAAATCAAAGAACGAAGAGGAAGCACAATCATTGAACAATCTAGAGGGGGTGATAAATGGTTCGAATGAAGAATCTGATTCTATCTAGTGCAATCGTTCTTTCTCTAGGGGGTTGTTATGCGACAAGTGGAATGGGCCCAAGTGGTCTAGTCAATAACGGTTGTGGTAATAACTGTACCTCTGAAGATTATTATCTGCCTGGGCGAGGAGTTTGGGCAGATAATAATAAAATTGATAAGTCAACGATTGGTGCAGGGCTAGGCACTGTTCTTGGTGTAGTAATGACGCATAGTAGTGGTGACCCATTACTAATATCTGCAGCCGCAGTTGCTGGTATGTTTGTCGGTCACGAAGTAGGAGCAACATTCGATAAGATAGATGAAATGTATGCAACCATGTTACTAGCACAGTCGTTGACTAACAATCCAGATATGACTTCAAGTAATTGGAAACACCCTAAGAAAAATGTTGCAGTGAATGCTATGCCTGTAAATACTGTGGGTGATTGTAGGGAGTTTGTAACATCTGTACAAGTAGGTGATAAACTAGAACAGATGAGAGGAACTGCGTGTTTAAATAGTAATAATGAATGGGAATTGAAGGAGATTTATTAATGGCATTTGAGATAAATAAAATGAATAAACTAAGTGACCAATTAGAAGCTCATGCATACGATTGGGTGATGACTGAAATTGAATCACAATTTGATGTAACTGATACAGAAGATTTAACTGATGAACAAATACTAGAAATTAGTGATTATCTTAACAGTGGTGTTCACATTGAAAGTTACTGTGAAATGATATTAAACGATATTGTAAATAATAGAGAAATAGAGGAATAATGAAAAAAGGATACAGAAAAAACTTTAGAGATAGAGAACCTATGGAGGCTATGAAAGTAGTAGTCCATAATAATGATGTTGCGAAAGCATTAAGAACACTGAAGAAGAAGTTACAGAACGAAGGTGTGTTTAATGAGTTAAGAGAAAGAGTTGCATTTCAGACCAGAGGTGAAAAGAAAAGACTTGCAAGAGCAGCTGGTCGTAGAAGGTATTTGAAAAACAAACAAAAGTTAAAGGAAACTAGAGGTTATTAATGAAAGATTCAGAATATATAAAGATGAAAAAAATGGAAAGAAATCACGAAACAGTGACTACTACTAAAACTCCACTACATACTACTGATTGGTATATAAAGTGGGTTGCAAGTGTTACACTGTTATTTGGTATGATACTTACATCAAACAATATTTACCCATTAAATATATTTGTACATATGATAGGATTAATCGGTTGGTTAGTTGTATCATTAATGTGGAATGATAGAGCATTGATTGTAATAAATGCAGTTGGTGTTGCAATTATGGCCAATGGATTAGTTGGTTACTTTGTAGAGAGTGGAATATGGCAGTAAGAAAAAGAAAAATGACACCAGAACAACGAGAAGCAGCTGCAAAACGATTGCGTCTTGCAAGAGAGAAGAAAGGGCCTGCACAATATAAGAATGTTGCAAAGTCTGTTATTGATTTACCAGATGACCATTACTTATCTTATAAGAGTGTGAAGAAATGGATAAAGACACAACAAGAGATTGCAAGAGCAGAACGTAGAAACATGGTAAAGAATGTAAAGGGTGCAAGTGTAAAGTATTATGCAGCTCAAGGTTATGTTAGACAAATGCAACATTATATACAACATGGAGATTGGCCTAATGATTTCTATGGTGAGTATGAAGAAAAGAGGATTATATGGAAGACGATAGCTCCAAACGAGGAGTGGTAATCAAAGGGCCTTGGAAGGGTAATAAAGTTGAAGAAAAACAACTGCAAGGTGAAGAACTTGATATAAGAGAAGACTTTAAAATGATTGCAGAGATGCATAAACTTCTATTACATCAATTAATTTTTACTTTGAAAGAAACTGGATATGATATTGAAACTGATGAGTTTATAAAAGAAAGTGGATTTATGGGTGAAGTAATTAGAGCAACATTGATGCGTGATATGGGCTATGATAATCCTATGAGTAAATTTATAGACGCAATTGTGGGTCTTGATATAAGAGATAATGATAGATATGCAAACTTTGACAGTAATAAATTAATCAAATTATTGGATAAAAAAGATGACAAAGAATAATGTAATAACATTTCCTAAAACTAATATCAGAGAAGTAAAAATAAAAGATATTGCTAAAGAATTAGAAACACAGATGATAAAAATAAAAGAACAAAGAGAATTAATAGATAACGAAAAAAAGTATATTATGGAAAGTATTTTTAATGATGAATAATAATGTAAAATGGTGGGAGAAATTTAGTCCTACAATTATGGAGGCTGAAGTACCACAGAAGTTTATTGATATTATAAACAACACTGGTGATGAAGTTTTAAAAGATGATGGTCTATCAAAGAAGTTTGATTTCTCTGATAATCTAGTTGGTAAAGTAAGTAAAGAGGTTACAATACCTGTTCCAGATAATGATAAGGATTATTGTTTATCAATATTAAGACAGGCCTGTGTACGATATCTAAGGGCAATGATTCAAACAGGTCGTGCATACGAGTGGACAAAAAATGGTGGTAATCAAAGTCCATCTGAAGAAAACATTATATTATCACAGAGTTGGATAGTATCACAATATAAACATGAATACAATCCAATACACACACATAGTGGACATTTCTCTGGTGTGATATATCTAAAACTACCAGATGGTATGGAAAACCATTTTAATGAAGAAACCAAAGACCATTACCCAGCCAGTGGATTGATAGAGTTTTCACATGGTGAGAAACAAGATTTTAAAAGTGACACATTGATGTTTAAACCAGCAGTAGGACAAATGTTAGTATTCCCTAATTGGTTAAAACATTCTGTTTACCCATTCTATTGTGAGGGTGAAAGAAGGTCAATGAGTTTTAATGCGTATTGGAAACATAATGATAATAATTGACATGAACCAAATAACCTTAGCTAGTGTGATGATGAATTTTCACATGACTAAGTCAGAAGAACTTGAAGAAGATATGGTAAGACATATGATACTTAATTCTATAAGAATGTATCGAACCATGTTCAAAGAAGAATATGGTGAAGTAGTTTTAACATATGACTCAAGACACTATTGGAGAAGAGAAATCTTTCCACAATATAAACAGAATCGTAAGAAAAGTAGAGAGAATGATACCAAAGATTGGGATAAGATATTTGGATTACTTAATGCTATCAAATCAGAGTTTAAAGAAATACTACCATACAAATATGTAGAAGTATATGGTGCAGAAGCTGATGATGTCATAGGTACATTATGTAAAGAGTATCAAGACCAAAAGGTTATGATTATATCTGGTGATAAAGACTTTATACAATTACAAAAATACAAGAATGTAAAACAGTATAGTCCTATAATAAAGAAGATGGTAAATGGACATAATCCAGATACCTATATAAAAGAACATATATTAAAAGGTGATTCATCTGATGGAGTACCTAATGTCTTATCGCCAGACCATACATTTGTAGAAGGTCTACGACAAAGACCATTAAGTAAAAAGAAAATTGAAGCATGGTTAAATAGTGAAACTGGAATGAGTGAAGAAGTGAAAAGAAATTATCAAAGAAATCATAAGTTGATTAATTTAGATAATACACCAGACGACTTACAAAAGTCAATCCTAGATACATTCAATGAAGCTCCATCAGGAGATAGAAGTAAGATATTAACTTACTTCATAGAAAACAAATTAAAAGAACTAACAGATTCAATAGGAGATTTTTAATGGCTGGTTCAACACTATTATACTCAGAGATACTTGACAAGGTTCATAAGGCAAAGACCAAAGAACAGAAAGTATTAATACTGAAACAAAACAATACAGAAGGTTTGCGTATGGTACTCAAATCCTCATTTGACCCAAAGATAGAATGGTCAATACCAGAGGGTGAAGTTCCATATAGAGCAAATGACGCACCTGCTGGAACAGAACATACTGTTCTTGCAATGGAATGTAAAAAGTTGTGGCACTTTATTAAAGGTGCAGACGCACAAACACCTCAACATAAGAAAGAACAAATGTTTATACAGATGTTAGAGGGATTACATGACAGTGAAGCAAAGTTGTTAATTGCAGCTAAAGATAAAAAGGTTCACCAAATGTATAAAGGTTTATCTACTAATGTAGTCAAAGAAGCATTTGATTGGAATGATGATTACAAAGCAGATGACCAAAACGTATACCATCAAAACTCACGAAGTGCAAGTGGGGTTGCTGGTTAATTAAGTGCCGATGTAGCTCAGTTGGTAGAGCAGTTGATTTGTAATCATCAGGTCGCAAGTTCGAACCCTGCCATCGGCACCATATGGGGCCATAGCTCAGTTGGGAGAGCGCCTGCTTTGCAAGCAGGAGGTCGTGGGTTCAATCCCCTCTGGCTCCACCATTATATTATAGGAATAGATTATGAAGTATATTTTAACAATTTTCACACTACTATTAACATTTAATTTATCATCTGGAGATATCATAGATTCAGCTGGTTACAGATTATATCACGACATGGATAACGAACATGGTGGTGCAAAACTAAGACTGTATGTCGGTAAAGAAACAATACATTTTGGAAAGTTTAAATTTGCATACGAGAGAAAAAGAACTGGTTCTGGTATGGAATCTGGTACAATGTTTATAGACCAATCATTTAAATTCTAATATGTGGTGGATTAGACTGTTATGCTTTCCATTTGTGTTTTGGTTTACATATGTGGTAACCATGACAGTCTGGAACACTATTAGCCCAGGCACACCTCTTAAAATTTATGATAAACATATAAGACCACTTTACTACACACCCCCAGAAATAACATACGAAGAAGAAGATGAGGACGATTGGGAAGATGATTAATCCTATATTTACTATTGACAAAACCAATACAAGTATGGTATATATAATAGATAACTTGTTGAAGTGGAACAAGAGTATACAGGACTGGGGTGCGATACCCCACGCCTCCACCAACCTAGATAGTTCCGAATTAGGGGGCGAAATAGGTTCGACTGGTGCTGGAGTAAAATGGAGAGTTATGGGTTGACAGCCTTATAAGTCAAAAAAGTAAATGCAAACGATAATTTTGCATCTCAAGGTTATGCACTAGCTGCTTAATCGGATAGGGTTTTGGGTGAGTTCCTAGTAACAGAATACTCACCAACTTTAACCTTTAAGGAGAAAAAGTATGTGGAAGACACCTACAATAACAGAAGTAGCAGTTGGTTTAGAAATCAATTGTTATGCTTGTGCTGAAATATAAAGTACAATAATATTGTGGGGGCCTAAAAATCCCCACACACATAATGGAGTTATAATGAATTTACCAACACCTAAAATAGATTTAGGAACACCCAAAGTGTTCTCACTAGAAATAGAACGAATTGCAAAAGAAAAACAAATAACACACATGGACGCAGTATTATTATATTGCAAAGACAATCAAATAGAACCAGAAAAAGTATCAAGTCTAATCACCAAAGGTCTAAAAGAGAAGATTGAAGCAAACGCAAGAGATTTAAACTTCCTACCTAAAGTTGCGAGTTTACCGATATGAGATATGAATTAAAAGTAAAAGCTGGAGTATACAAAAGAGATACTCTAATAGGTTTAGTTTGGCACGTTATTACTCACCGATTAGGTCATTTAATTAAAGACGGAAAATACATGGACTAATGCAACCTGTTGATGTTTATATTATGTACTGTGCGTTGAAAGCACACTTTGGAAAGGGTGATTATGACTTTATCAAATATGGTGGTAAATCGTCTGCAACAAGAGATTCGTTCTGGAAGAGAACAGATAGAATATTCTTTGTTAAGATTTCAAGAAAATATAAAAGAAAAGAAGTTATACTAGATTACCTAGTTTCTAATTTTGTACACAATACAAAAGGGTGGTTAGGTGATTTTAATGATGACAATTATGTTGAATGGAAAAAGAGAACGCAGAGTATGACTTATAATTTTAAAGAAGAGTTATATAAAATAGATAATCCAAACATTTTAGGCTTTGGACTGGGACAACACCCAGTTTTACTCAAAGAGTATTTGGGTAAAAGAATGTCTATAGAAACTTTGATTATACTAGATGACATAAGTAATTTTACAGAGAGATGGAGTAAAAAATTAAAGAATGATGTAATATGGCCTAATGTAAAAAAACTTATGTTTGATTATAAAAAGTTCTTGACATACGACAAGAAGAAGTGTAAAGTAATACTTAATAGTTTTATTAACCAATTTTATTCGTGAGGAAAATATGAAGAATAATAGAAGTGAAACATTCTTTGAATATAAATGTTCAAAGCAAAAAGACCGAATCAAACAACTCGAAAGAGAGTGTGCTGATTTACAAGTGAAGAATCAAGAACTCGCAGAGAGATGTAAGAAACTTGCATCAAGAGTTCCAGAGTGGCCTAAAGGTTTTAAACCTAGAAGGAAAACACCATTTAGAAGAGCTGGTGAAACTTCTTAGAGGTCTTTTTTGTGGGTACATATGTGCCCACAAGACTTTATAGTTTGGATATACAATGAATATAAATTACAAAGATACACCCTTTCCTTATTTTTATGGTTCTCTTGATAAAGAGATGTATGAGTATGCAAATAAATTATGGGAAACAGATGAGAAAAAAAAGTATTACAATATATCTAAGAATCGTTCTAACATAGACATAACAGATAAGAAACTTATTAATTATCTTACAAAGGTAGGGGGTGAAGTAAAAGCTCTATCAGATAATCTTAGTATCTTTGAAAAGTTTTATCCTAAACTAAAAAAGAAAATACATTGTAACAATTTAAACTTTACTTATTCACAAAATCCAGATACAGACCAAGGCTTTCCATTGAGAGATTGGCACTTGGATTTGGGTAATAAGGTTATAACTGGACTATGGTATTTCAAACACCCAAAAGAACAAGATGATGGTGGACATTTGATATTGGGTAATCCACATACTGGTGAAGAAGAAACATTTCACTATGGTACAAACAAAGTAATCCTCTTTCCAAATACACCGATTAGTTGGCATAGAATCACTGCAAGACAACCATCTATATATCCTAGAAGATTTATTTGTTTAGAGATTAAATCAACTAAAGTAAAACTACACAGTTATCAAGCTATAAAAGGTAAAGATACAATGAAAACATTTGATGTGAAAAATTATTATGAGTAAAAATGCAATCGTATATGGTAATGGTGAATCTAGAAAAGAGTGGGATTTATCTAAAAAATTTAATGACACTACAACTTGGGGTTGTAATCGTATATTCAGTGAAGGTGTACAATTAGACAATCTAGTTTGTGTGGATTATATAAGACAACACGAAGTATATAAATCTGGATACGCATTTAAAAACAAGTGTTGGTTTCTAGACTGGCATATACAAGAGAACATAGACTTACTAGAGAGTTCAACAAACAGCTCAGAACTAATTGATTTATTAAAACAAGGTGTACCAGAAGAATACATCTTTGAGAATGAAAGAAATGGAAGTGACAGAGTTGTAATCAAAGGTAAACTACCTAAACTTAAATGGACAGACCCAGATTTAGAAAAGTATAAGGATAGTTCAAAGATTATGAGAGATGCTGGTCTTTATATTACTTGGTTACAAGATGATATGGTAAATGATATAACAAGTTTCAGAGGTCGTAATGCTGGTGGTACTGCAATGTGGATAGCCTGTGAACAAGGTGCAGAGAATGTATATATGATGGGATTTGACTTATCCATTCCAGACAAACCACTAAGTCATTTATATCCAGAATTTGCAGACAATCCTCATGGATTTGATTGTATTAATTGGCAAACACAAAACAAGAAAGTATTTAAAAAGTTCCCAAAGGTAAATTTTTATTGGGTAACAAAGTCTGTAGAAGAACAGCTACTTGTTGACCAATTTGATGTGTGTAAGAATGTAACTTTTTTAACTTATAAGGATTTAGATATATGGAAGTAATTATTTTTGGTAATGGTGAATCGAGAAATCAATTCGAAGCACTACAATTTATGGGTAACTTTACGACTTGGGGTTGTAACGCAATCTATCGTGATGTGAAAGTAGATAATTTAGTAGCAATAGATTATGGAATGCAACAAGAAATAGAATGTTCTGGTTATGCAAAAAATAATGTATGTCACTTTACAGATTGGAGTGTATTACCAAATGTAGATGAGATGTTGTTGAAAACAATGAAGATGAACTTTGAACCACACATGATACATGAAACATTAAGAACAGATAGAACAGATTGTGTGATACAAGGTAAAGACCCACAGACAGCTGAAAGTAATATTAAAGAAGCACTTGACAAGAACCCAGATTTAGATTACAATGACCTCAGACTTAAAGTAGAAAAAGATGTAGGTTTATACATTACTTGGGTTACAGAGAACAATAAGATAAAGAACATAGAGTACCCTCGTGATTGGTGTGCTGGTGCAACAGCAATGCACCTTGCGTGTCAAGAGGGTGCTACAAAAGTTTATATGTTAGGATTTGATTTATCCAGTTATGACAGTCCACTAAATAACATATATAAGGGAAGTAAGAATTATCTTCCTGAATATGCGAAAGGGTTCAATCCAGTAAACTGGAATTTGCAGCTAGGAACTGTCTTCGGAGAGTTTAAAGATGTAGAATTTATCTGGGTGAGTCCTGTCCACACTATTTTAGATAAGGTGAGGACAAAATTTAAGAATGTAGATTTTTTAACATACGAAGAAATATACAAAACCATACGATAACATAAGGAGAATATAATGTCGTTAGATAAATTAAAGTCGACTAATAATCTTGACAAGCTACTCAGTGCAGTCAAGAAAGACGAAAAAGACCCAACCGAAAAAAAGTCCTATGTAGATGAAAGACTATGGAAACCTGAACTAGATGTATCTGGTAATGGTTACGCAGTCCTTAGATTTCTACCAGCAATCGAAGGTGAAGACTTGCCTTGGACTAAATTATGGAGTCACGCATTTCAAGGGCCTACTGGTCAATGGTTTATTGAGAACTCATTAACAACCTTGAACCAAAAAGACCCTGTGTCAGAGTACAACAGTTCTTTGTGGAACTCTGGTGTGGAAAGTGACAAGGAGATTGCAAGGAAACAAAAGAGAAAGTTACAGTATTACTCAAACATCTATGTTGTGAGTGACTCTAAGAACCCACATAATGAGGGTAAAGTTTTCTTGTTTAGATATGGTAAGAAGATATTTGACAAACTTATGGCTGCAATGCAACCTGAGTTCGAAGATGAATCACCTATCAATCCTTTTGATTTTTGGAAGGGTGCAAACTTTAAGTTGAAGATTAGAAAAGTTGATGGTTATTGGAACTATGATAAGTCAGAGTTTGAAGCTCCATCTGCAATTCTAGATGACGATAGTGCGATTGAAAGAATTTGGAAAGAACAGTATTCACTGGCAGACTTCACTGCACCAAGTAACTTCAAATCGTATGAAGAACTTAAGACAAGACTGGACACAGTACTATCTGGTAAACAAGTGGTAAGTAATCAAACAGTTGTTGATGATGCCGTTGTTGCACCAAAGGTAGATACGAAACCTGTTGAGAATGTAGTTAAAGAAGAAGAAGACACTATGGACTACTTCAATAAACTTGCGAATGGTTAATTTTGATTAACTATATTTTGAGTTGAAGTATCAGTGGAAGTAACACGAGTATTATAACTAGCATAATTATTCGTGTTACTACTACTTGAATTATTACTAACAAGCATTGGTGATGAACCCTCAGCAGATACTTTATCTTTATTCATTGCATTTTCTTGTATCTTTTCTGCAACATGGTCAGTTTCAAAATGAAGTTTAAGTGCCTCATCAACAGCTTGTTTAATTTTTTCTTGTTGGTTTTCTGAACCTTTAAATTTATCTGCAACAAAATCTTTAATCTTACCACCAAAACTTAGTATGCTTTCCTTTGATGGTATGAATGATAATACTCTTTCTTTTAAATTATCACCAAACTTTTTTAGTTTTTCAGTGACATCATCAAACTTTGGTAACTCTATTCCTGTAACTTCTTCAAAACTATTTACCAACATATCTTTTGATTCTGTCAATTTATCTCTGACTTTACCAAAACCATCTTTAATTTTAAGTCCTGTTTCTGTTATAGAAGCTCCCACTTCCTCCATTGTTGGTATCTCTACATTCTTAATAGTTTCTATCCCAGTAGTAAAACCATCTTTAACAAAATTAAAACCCTCTATTGTTTTATCACCAATATTTGTCATAAATTTAGAAATAGTTTCTTGTTCAAGTAATCCAAATGTAATTCCTGATATAGCACCAGAAATACTTTCTCTTGCAATAGAACCAGCAGTTGCAGTTTCTTTTCCTGCTTCCTCCATACCAGCTCTTACACCATCATATATTGTCATTGCAGCTGCAGTTATACCACCAAACCTAACAGCACCTCTGAGTAAAGTTTTACCAAAAGAAGGTGCTTTACTAAATGCCTTAGTTTTTTTATCTCTTGTTCTTCCTTGTTTATCAACAAAAGTTTTACCACCACCTCCTAGTTTTGATAAACCCTTACCAACTCCTTTAAGACCTAATGTAAATGCTTTAATTGCTAAACCAAGACTACTTTTTAAAATTCTTGCAGGCCCAAAAACTAAAAGTGATGCAGTTAGAAGTGCAAACCCAGCTGCAATACCTGTGTCTGCGTTAAACAATGCTTTAAAGTTTTCAAAACTTCGGTCTTTAGCAAAATCTATTAATGGGCCAAAACCCTTTACAATTCTTCCAAAAAAAGATTTTAAATTTGAAAATACGATAGGTATTTTTTCTTCTAAAAATTTTACTGTATCTTTTGCAAACTGACTATTAAGTATTTTTGGTAGTAAGAATAAAAGAGCAATCACTGCAGCCTTTTTAAGAAAACCAAATATACCACCAACAGCTGCTTTACCTTTATCTGCTAAACTAGAACCAAATCCCATAATACCTTGATTGATTCTTTGTAGGACAGTTAATTGTCTTGCATCTTTTTTTGCTTGGTCTTTTAATGTTTCCTTCTTTGCAGAAGGTGACATTGTTTTTAAACTTAATTGAAATTCTTTTTTATCTAAAGCTAGTTGTTGTTTACTATACTCTTTATTCTTCTCTGCATCACCACCTTGTTTTTCAATTTCTTGTTTAAGATTATTTAATTCTTCTCTACTTGCTTTAAGAACTTGCATCTCTTCTCTTCGAGATGCTCCTTGTTGTTTCATTTCTGTAAGTAAATCAGATATTTCAGCCATTATTTCTTCTTCTTATCTGAATATGCGTTTGCACCAAAGAAACCCATAACAATAGCTGCAACTGAAACAAAGTATGTTGCGGCCATATCACCAAGTATCTTTCCTGCCTGTTCTAGTCCAATGAGATTTGCAAGTACCACTGCGAATGGGTATAGTAACATACCAAGTAAAGAGAACCAAGCCATCTTACGCATTGCATCTCTACGAGCATCTGCATCTTCTAGTTCTTTTCTTTTAAATTCCAAATCCATCTCCATCTCTTCTTGTGAGATGTGTCCATCACCATTTAAGTCTTTTTTCGCAACCTCATCATCAACTGTTTTGGTAATCTTGTCAACCATGTGACTATCCTTTATTTTCTTTTTTTACTCTTTCATTCTCTTCCTCAATAAATTGCATTAAAAGATTCACATATATTTCTCTTTCCCAAGGCATCATATCTTCTAGTTCTGTCAAACTATATTTATGGTGTTGCATCAACGAAAAGTTAGTTTTATAGTAATTAAATAAACTATCGTGAGCAAGTGCTATCCTAAAAAACTTTGGAGGCCCTCCACCACAACCTCTGATTTTACCTTAGTTTTAGGATTCGTAACTTTAACTGCGTGACGAAGTTTAGGCATAGTATCAAAGAAATCCATCACTGTTTGTAGTTGGTCATTTGTCATAGAGTCAATAAACTCTTCAAGTTCCTTATCTGTTATGTCTACTCTATTGTAAATTTTATCTCCATGATGTATTTCATTAATACATTTTTTAAGAATTGCAAAAACTCTTTCTATATCACCAACATCACCTATTACACCTTTCATATCACTTAAGAGTGGATATCGTAGAAACATTTTTATACTGTCAGATAATTTTATTTCATTTGTATGTTCAGCTGTCATTTGAACATTAATCTCATCTAGATTAACTTTTGTTCTTACTTTTGTTTTTTCATCATCTGGACAAGTTATATTTAATTCTACCGTTTCACCAACAGCCTTACCTCTAATTCTTAAGAACAAATATTCAATATCAAACATTGGTGCTGTATCTGGATTAACTTTTCCAAAGGTGCATTCTTTAACTAAATGCCCCATTGCATTTGCAACTTGTTCGTCATCATTAGATTCTTGTGCAATTAGTAATACCTTTTGTTCTTTTACAAGAAAAGGTCTAAACTTTATTTTTTCGTTGGTAGACGGTAACACCAACTCATAGGTTGGTGTATTTAACTTTGGTAAAGCCATGATAAATTATCCTTTATAATCTAGACAACACTCTCGGTATTGCAGCTCTTATTTGCCTCTCTGCACTGTTTACCACAACCTCTTCAATTCTATCACGCAAAGGTTTTGGTAGGTCTGCCTCATCTGTTAAACTTTTCCAATATCTATAACTAAAAGTTACACTTATCTTTTGTACATCTGTTGCTTGTTGTGCAGATAATGATTGTGCAGCTATTGTTTTTGGAAAGCATTCTATTAATTGTACTCCGTATCTTCTTCTATCTTTTTGGTCTAATTGATGTATTTCTAACGCACCACTGTAATCATCATAATAACCCATTGACCAAGTTTGTGGATTGTATGCAAGTCTTTGCCAAGTTTCAAAGAATGATTTTTCTCTCATATCAGATGAGCATCTGAACACACCAGTTATTTCTGCATAAGAATAACCTTGCACTATTTCTCTTGTTGGGCCGTATATGTTTGTATCTGGTGCAGTGTCAAGGTTACGGCCAGGAAACTCTATGGACTCACATTGCAGTCCAGTTTTTCTTGTTGTTCCTTCACCAGTATTCTCTTGCATAACTTTTGCAAATATATTATTTAATGCACCTTGAGGTTTACCTCTAGTTCCTTGTGGTGGTAGTATTACAACTTCATACCTTGAGGGTAATGCATAACCATCATCAGAACGAAACTCTGCGAGTATCTCGTTTAGAACACCGTATGCAGTTCCCTGTAAAACTCTTCCTAAATTAAATTTGGGCATTAAATCATCTTCCTTGAATCTTTCCAAACCTCTGATGCAGTGGCTTTAGAGAATCTTTGAACTGGTAATAATGTTGCAACTGTAAACTCATCTGCATCTACTCTACGAAATCTTGATTTAACTTTACCAGCAAGATATCTTTTTATTGTTGGTCTGATAAGTCTTACTCTTTTTAAGTTTTGATAATTTACATTTAATCTTGTAGACTCATCAAACTTTGTGTTGTTACTAAAGTCTACTAATCTATCTAGTAGTTTCATTCTTAATGGTATTGGTAGATAGTGTAGATTAATTCCTAAGAACCCATCATTATAATTCTCTAATGGCAACACTAGTGGAAACCTATCGTAATATGGTAATTTCTTTTTTAACTTTGGGTCATAGAAAAACATATTCAATCGACCAAAGAAAGGTCTTGTTGCTTGTTTACCATCTCTGATTAAATCTAACGCACCAGGCTTACCAAATTCTTTGATTTTATCTCTATACCAATCAGTGGACTTTGGTCTACCTTTAGCTGCATCTACTACACTTTTAATGTATTTACTTGGAACGGCCATCTAATTTCTTTCTATTTTCCATGTGTATTTCGTCTATATCATACTTAGATTGACCATGATACTCTACTGCGTAGTGATTGTCAACCATAAATTCATTAAGTATTACCATTCTATCAAGGTGTGGTTCGTGTACTTTAAACTTACCAAGTACCCTTCCAAATTTACCTGTCTTATCTTTTTCTGTAATAAGTGTCTGCATAGAACCAATAGGCATTAAAGTTAGAACTAATTTTTTGGCCATCATACCATACTTCTTTTCTTCTAAATCTCTGGTTCTACTTTCTGGTGTATCTATACCATATAACCTAACACGTTCTTTGTGTAACCACACACCGAACCCTAAGTCGATATCTACATCAACTGTATCACCGTCAATTACCTTGACTATTTTACATCTGTATTCGTACATAATACTATTTATACTTCGGATTGAGATGGTCTTCAGTAAGTATCTTAAATTCCATACCTCTGTTCTGACACCAGTCTATTGCAGATTTCCATTTAGCTTGATTGATACCCCAAGTCTTTACTTCATTGTACCATTTGCGTGTGCGTTTTTTTGGTGTTTTGATAGGTTCTTTACACTGATGTTTAGGTTTGACCTCGATAAGAAACTTCTTGACACCACCTGTAGTTTGTTCTATCTTGATATAGAAGTCTGGGAAGTATCGGTGCATTTTACCGTCCCAAGGCGACCTGTAGGGAACGATTATTTCCTCACTACCCCACTCTACAACTTTATCATTTTTATCACAATAGACCATAAACTTAAGTTCCCACGAAGAACGGTAGACAACCTGTGATGGGTCACCCTTGTATTTTTGTGGGTTCTTTGGAATATATTTACCTTTGTATGTCATGTCGACTAAATACCTTCATAGGAGTATTTAGACATGGCAATAGACTTCGCAAAAGGTATCGCAACTCAGGTAGTCAACACAGGATTAAGAAAAGTAGCTGGTAATTTACCAGGCTTACTTGGTATCAACAAAGGTAAAACAGGAATAAATAGTTCTGATACTGCACCTCTCAATGAAAGAGGAAAGGCAAGTCCTAATTTATTTCAGTTTCCACTAGATGTTGCTGGTGACCCAGGCATAGGTAATCATGGACATTATATTATCTTTTTTATCAATGAACAACAAAGTTCAGAGTTAAGATTTACAGATAGGGTCAAAGATGGTAAGTTAACATTAGCTAAAGAAAAAAGAAAAAGAAATATATTGGAAAAAATAAAAGATGAAAAAGGTAACGCAGTAGACAACACTCAAGACCAACTTGTAAATACTGGTTCTAATAGTGTGGGTAAAGATACTACGGTTGGTTTAAAAAATGCTAAGGGTGAAAAAACAGAAGATGAAAAAATTGCAGAGATTGTAGATAAAGCTCAATATGTTAAAGTAAAAAGACCTCCAACAAAAAGATTAGATACTGCAATCGCAATGTATATGCCTGCACAGGTTCAAGTAACATACGGTACAAAATATAACGATACAGAGATTAGTCCTTTTGCAGCTGCAGCTGGTGAAGCAATTACTAATGCAATGGGTGGTATGGGTTTAAGTGATAATTATAATCAAGTCGTTGGTAAAATATCAGAAGGTTTAAAAAAGAAAGGTGTTTTAATGGGACTTAGTGTTCTAGATGGAATTGGTATTAGTGGTGCAAGAGAAGCACTTGAGATTGCATCTGGAGAGATTATTGCAGATAGAATGGAACTTGCATTCAAAGGTGTTGATAGAAGGTCATTTCAATATACCTTTAAAATGATACCAAGAAACTCAAGAGAAGCAGATGAAATACGAAAGATTGTTTTTGCATTTAAATCAAATATGTTGCCTGAATTAATTGGTGGTAAAGATAGAGATACAATGCGTGTTCCTAATACATTTAATATCCAGTATATGTATCAAGGTAAAGAGAATGATTTTATTCATAGAGTATCAGAGTGTTTTCTTGAGAATGTTCAAGTATCTTATGGTGGTGATAGGTATAAAACATTTGAACCACATGACGATACTGGAGCTCCACCTGTAGAAACATCAATTACACTTGCATTTAAAGAGATTGAGATTATGACCAAAGAGAGAATTTTCGAAGGATATTAAAAATGTATTTTGACTCATTTCCAGTTATCCCTTATGATTCTAAGGGAGATTTAAATTTTAAAGATGTAACCAACCTTTTACGAAGAGTTGGTATGCGTACTAAATTAAAAACTAATACTTTATTGTATGACACTTATGATGTAAAAGAAGGTGAAACACCAGAGATGATTGCACATAAATTATACGGTGATGCAAAGTTACACTGGATAATATTATTAATAAATGAAATAACTGATAGGTATCACCAATGGCCTATGAGTGGTATGCAATTTTTAGGTTACATTAATGACAAATACTCTAATGTAGATGGAATACATCACTATGAATCTACACAGACTTCTGGTGATACTAAAGTTAAAATAGAAGTAGTAAATGATGTTGATGAGAACGCATACACAGGTTTAACACCAATTACAAATCGTGAGTTTGAAGAAAGTGAACAAGATAAAAGAAGAAAGATACGATTAGTTGACCCTAGTTTTGTAGAACAGTTTGTAGATGAGTTTAAAGCACTAATGAATGAGTCTGCAATCTAATGGCTTTAGGTGATTCAGTACAATATGCAGGCGAATATAAATTAGTTGAATGTACTCTTTTTTCTTCAACAGGCGTTAGAGCAAGACTAGACTCAAATGTAATTCAAATAAACATATATGAAAATATATTTGCAAGTGCAGTCATGGTTAATTTGACAGTTACAGACCAAAACAATATGATTATGAATATGCCTATTGTCGGTCAAGAGTTTGTATCATTAAAAATAGAAACGCCAGGCGTTGGTACAATTGATTATTCAGAGAATAAACTTTGTGTTCACAAATATACTTCAAGAGAAGATATTGCAAATGGAACACAAATTTATGAACTAAGTTTAATATCTCCAGAAGCATTAAGAAATAACAGAACAAGAGTATCTAAGTCATACACAGGTATTAACTCTGATATTGTTACCACTATTTTACAGGATAAAACTTTACTGAATACAGGTAAAGATATTCATGTTGACGAAACATCAAGAATAAGAAGATTTGTTGCACCTAACGTAAGACCAAATGAATTTATATCTTATCTTACTAGAGAGTCAACATCTAAATCGTACAACAATTCTCCACATTACTTATTTTATGAGAATAGTAGAGGTTTTCAATTTAGATGTTTAGATAGTTTGTATAACCAACCAGCCATGGGTATATTTTTTGGTGGTGAAAATATGAGTATTGAAGGTGAAAATAAAAGAGGTAATTTAGAAAAAGATTTTCAAAGAATGATGGCCTTTGCAATGACTACAAGTAATGATACTCTTCTAGCATCTAGAGGTGGTATGTTAAGTTCTAAGTTAACAAGATATAATATATTTCACAAAAACTATACAGAACATACTTTTAATTATTTTGATAACTTTGAAGACCACAGTAGAATAGATGAAAATCCTATATATAATCAGACAGTCATAGATGAATTTGATAATACAATTGGAGATTTTCCTAGTGCAAACATACAGCTACACCCAACATCATTCAATGGTACAAATGACGCACAGTTCTACGACACAGACACAGGTTACTCATACTCAGACAATCACGCAGAAGAATGGATACTCTCAAGAAGGTCAAGAATGACAGAACTGTCTTCTGGTGGATTGAGAGTAAATTTCCAAGTTCATGGATACTGTAATCTTGCAGTAGGAGAAAAAGTTCAGTTAACAATGCCTGTTACTGGTAAAGACCATGGCAATAGTAAAATAGATACCTTTTATAAAGGGGACTTTTTGGTCACACAATTAAGACATAGCTTTGACCAATCAGAAAGAAAACATATAATGTATATAAGTGCAACTAAAGATTCAATACCAGCAGAGTTTACCAATGTAGCAAAATCTACTGAACCTGTTGGTGGTAAAGGTTTAATCAAAACATATTAAAGGAGACTCGTACAAAATAATTCATATTATTATATAACATAACCCAAATGGAGAAATACATGAAGAAGAACATGAAAAAAGGTAAAACTAGAAATAGAGTAAGAAAGATGACATTTCAAAGTCAAACACGAACCAACATCATATCAATAGACAGGGGAACTAAATATAATAAACAAGAATTTTTAGAACGAGAAACGGAACATGAAATACTTCAAGGAACTACAGGAGGGCGTCTACGACCCCAATATATTTAAAGCATTCTTTCTTGCAGGCGGGCCAGGTAGTGGTAAGTCTTATGTAGTTAAAAGAACATCTGGTATGTTCGGTATGCGTATTGTTAACAGTGATGATGCATTTGAGAAGTTAGTCAAATCAGCTGGTTTAACAATGAAGATGGATACAAAACTTGGTCAGTCGCAAGAAGTAGAAAGAGATAAGTTAAGAGATACTGCAAAGAGAGTAACAAAGTTAAGACAGAGTAATTATATCGAAGGTAGATTAGGTATGATTATTGATGGCACTGGTAGAGATTACAGTAAATTAGAAACTGAGATGAGAGCTCTACAACAATTAGGTTATGAAAGTCATATGATATTTGTTAACACATCACTTGATGTTGCACTACAAAGAAATCAAGAAAGAGATAGAACATTACCAGAAAAGATTGTGGTAAAATCTTGGAAAGATGTGCAATCAAATATAGGTAGGTTTAGTAATCTATTTAAAGGTAGATTTATTATCATTGACAATAATAATAAAGACGAAGATATATTGACAGCTGTATATAAGAGAGTGAAACAACTTGCAAACAAAAAGGTCACTAATGGTATCGCAAAGAACTGGATTGCAAAAGAATTAGAGATGAAAAGAAGAACTTGACAAATACCCCCCACTATGGTATTATAATACTATAAGTGATTCGAGGTTTTTCTTATTTACATTTTTATCCCTTTTCCTCGTTTCACTTATTGAAAGAGATAAATTATGAATAAAATATTACAAAACAATCTAAACAAAGTTACTAAGGACACAGCTACTGTTATTCAGAAGGACTGGAAAGACGGTGGTGAGAAGATTGTCGCAGAGGTTTATATAGACAAGAACCTATCTTTGTTACAGAAGATTGACAAAGCATTTATGTTGACTAACAGTATTAATGATGCGTGGTGGAATAATGATGATGTCAATGCATTGTATAAGACAAGGTCAACGAGTGTTGGTGACAAAGTAATAATCAATAATAAGACATTTGAATACTGTGCTTCTGGTTTTAGAGAAATTACTTGACAAATGTAGAGATAGGGTTTATTATATTATTAGTGTCATCAGTGTTGATGTATCATCGGCCTGGCGACCAAAGTAAATATGATGTATGGTTTATCCCAGTAGAGTTTGGTGTGATTATAGGTGCATATTTAATTATGATAGGACTATAGAATGAAAGTTAAAAATTTAATGGGTAACACTTCAACAGATTCACTTGGTACAGACCATGGCGATTGGACTAGAGAACTCACTGGAATAAGCCCTACAACCAAACAGAAAGATATGCAAGTAGAATACATTCAGCCTTGGTCTAATGTGATTGTTAAATTTAAAATACCAGATGAGATTTTTGAAGATTTAGAAAAAATGTATAATAGTGTCATGTCAAATGATAAACAAAATTTTGGTGACCGATTAGTGGGACAAATAGAAGAAGAACTTTATGTTAGTCCAGAACTTCTTGAAAAACATATTATGTGGAAAGATTTTTGTATACAATCTGTAAAAAATTATTACACCAATAGTCAAAAACAAGTTTATGTAGGAGAACAAAATTCAGATAATTTAAAAAGAAATTTAGGAAATGAACTTCATGCTAATATAGCCAGTATGTGGTTTGTCAATCAAAAACCAAATGAATATAATCCATTACACGTTCATACTGGGTGTAGAGTTTCTGCACTTGCATATCTAAGAAAACCAAAAAATCAACTTAAGGGTAGAAAAGAATTTTATTTATCAGATGGAAAAATAACTTTTAGTAATAATTGTGGTACTGATACTCATTTTAGTCAATCAAATGTATCTTTTGAACCAGAGCCAGGAGATATGTATATTTTTACAGCTAGACAGAATCATTGTGTTTGGCCCTATAGGTCATCAGACCCAGAGGATTTAAGAACAAGTATATCACTTAATGTAGAGATAATGTCTGATGTAGAAGCTGATATTAATAGACGACAATTCGAAGATATGTTTAAACAGAAAATGGAACTAGTAGAGAACAAAAAAATATTAGATGATGCAGTTGAAAAATATAAACAAAGTGAGGTGAAAGATGATAAAAGCACTACTGATGGTAACATCAATAAGTCTGGGTAATGTAGACACTGTATTACCCTCAATGAAAGACTGTATGGAGGCAAGAGATGCAATCATACAACAAGATGCAGAAACTAAAGTATTATGTGTCCCATACACAATGGAACAATCTAAGTCAGACGATATGAGAGATATGTTCAGTGTGTTTATGGAGATGATTGTTCAACTAAAAAGTTACGAGGAAAATTATGGAAGTCTGGGAGAAGAGAATAGACAATGCGAACCTTGCTCTGAGTAGATGTCAAGACAAGGATATGAAAAAGTATTGGACTAGAGTAGTTAAAACACTACTTAGAAAAAGTAAACAGAAATTAAACTAAATAAGAGTATGAGTATGGTAAACTTAACAGAATCAGCTAAGGACTATTTAAAGTCCGTTGGTAAACCAAATGTATCCCTGAGTATAAACAGTGGTGGTTGTTCTGGTTTTACATACTTGTGGGATACAACAGATAAAGAGCCAACACTAGAAAACTTATGGATAGACCCTATTGCAGAGATGTATATATTAGGGTGTACAATAGATTATGTTACGGAATTAGGTGGGAGTTTTCTCAAAGTATCAAACCCAAACGCAACTGCATCATGTGGTTGTGGTGAGTCTTTCGCAGTATAATCAATAATAGGAGTAGTTATGTTTAAACTATTAACAATAGTATTTTTGACTGTGCTTTCAGTATCGAGTATCGCAGAAGAAAAATACGACTTTGCAGTAGACAAAAGTTTACTGTGTATATCAAAACAAGAAATGCTCGATAGAATGAGTAGAAATTATTGGGTGCCAGTTATAAGAACAAAACAAGAGAGTGGTTTTACAACTTACATATATTTTAAAGAAGATGATACAAAGCCTGGAGCAGTAAATAATATAATAATCTTTGAAATCGACCCAACAGAAACCTCTGCGTGTGTACTCACAATGGGGAAAGAAGGAACAATTGAATTTAATGGAAGTTTTTGGAATGAGTTCTACTTAACACCAATGCTTAATAAAAGTAATGGTGTGAATGTCTAATGGAATACAAAGTGGAATTAAAAACAGTAACAATGCCAAACGAAGTGCGATTAGAGGACGACCCTGTTAGAAAGGGTTATTCTTACGACTTCAGAACAACAGATGGTAGACAAATATTTACCATTCCAAATAAGGCTGTTGTGTGTATTGCAAATACAAATAAAGTACCAAAGACAATGAAACAACTAATAAGATATTCTAGTCCAAAGGCAACTGAATGTACAATATTCTATACTGTGTGGAGTTATGGTGGGGGTTATGGTAGATTAATCTTGAATTATCTTCTTCCTATACTAAATACGAATAGGTACGTTACTCTGTCACCCAAGACCGAAATGGCCGTAAGATTTCATACAAGAAACGGTGCAAAGATGATAGCAGATAACAGAGAGAGTTACAACTTTGAGTATTATAAGTAACTAAGAGGAACAATCATATATTATGTCTATTTGACGATTGTTGATAGAGGGGATATATGGTAGAACCAGTCACTACGGTGCTGACAGGGATAGCTTTAGTTACAAAGTCAGTAGAGTTCATAAAGTCAAATATACAAACTGCACAAGATATAGGTCAGTTTGTCGGTGCGATAGATGATGCATTCAAGGGTGAAAAGGATTGTATAAAATCAAGAGAAGGTAAAGACCTATTTGCAACTGAAAATATTGCACAAGAAATTATAGATGCAAAGCTTGCCAGAGAGCATCTTTATGAAATGAAACAATTAATTAATTTAAGGTTTGGCCATGGGACTTGGGACGAGATTCTTACAGAAAGAAAAAGAAGAATAGATGCAAGAAAACAAGCAATCAGAGAAGAACGTGCAAAGAAACAAAAACAAGCAGAAGAGATAGGTGAAATAATAAAGTATTGTGGACTTGGATTAACATTTATAGGATTTGTAGGATTAGTAATTTATATCATGGTTATATTGATGAACCCAGCTAAGTCCCTAGAAATATGGGGTCAAGAAAAATCAGAACCATTTGATGAGTGTCACGATTTTAAAGTTGACGTAATGATTTGTTTGAGTGAAGGTGCAGATGCTACCTATGCACGATATGGTAGAGAATACAAAGGAACACTACCAAGAAGTGATATGTACACAATGTGTAGATTAAAAAAATCAGAATGGTTTGAACAAGATATGGAAAAGAGAGCACACGACCCAAGTTATAAGTGTACATACGAACACCCACAAGGTGACCCAGATATACAGTTATCAACAGGCCCTAGATTTACTTGTCCAAGAAATATAGAATGTAAAGTGAGAAAATGAAGTTTCATCATG